>Ga0114958_10002031_pt1 | contig 15476 bp, 9 predicted proteins | sample C_130208_EF_Meta_FD_89577 | JGI IMG/M metagenome (GOLD analysis project Ga0114958, IMG submission 89577) | Freshwater microbial communities from Lake Croche, Canada to study carbon cycling - C_130208_EF_MetaG | ecosystem: Environmental > Aquatic > Freshwater > Lake | place: Lake Croche, Canada...
AGCAGGTCTGCGGCCCAGGCTTCCGTTTTGAGCGCTTGCAAGAGGCGGTAGGCGGCGATCTGGGTCGGGGCCTCGGCGGCCCAGAGGGCATCGCCCAAGCAGCGCCAACGCGGGCCGGGGGTGATTGTGCCCGATAGGGCTGCGGCGCAGACCGAACAGCAGGCAGCGGCCTCGTCGGCGGGGGGCAAGGTGACAAGGGTGGCATCGGGGGCAGCGCACAAAACGCAGATCATGGCGGACTTTCAGGGTCAGGACAGGGGCACCAAGGACTTGGTGCGCGGTCTTTATCCCGTGGTGGGCGAAATGCCCACCCTACGCGGCTGCTATGATCAGGAACAAGCATGGGTTGATAGCGGTGTACCGGGAAAATTTCGGATATTTTCCACCGATACGTACGGGAGACTTTCTTAACGCCGAAATCACTGCGGCGTTAAGAAGCATATAATCTAAGCTCGCAACATAAAGCTGCCAATGCTATAACAAGATAAGCCAATAGCGGTGACAGTATCTACACCATTTTTGCCTTTCGCGATTGTGGGAAGCACAGCCACCTCTTCACCTATTGTATTTCCCACATGATCAAGTATTGTAATCGTTGCTAACCGTGACCGACGTTCCCTGTAATTCAAATCACCCCATCCATAGGCAATCTCACAGCCAATTGAGTTATCTCCTGTTGCACGAACTGAATATATTGTGTGGCTATCTGAAAAACTAGCATTCGCATATTCAATTGGAACATATGGGGTTGTTGAGCAACCAGCCAGAATGGCTGTTAAAAATATGCCATATATTAAAGTTTTTTTCATTTTATCCCCACTCTCATTCGAATCGCTATAATTTATCATATCTTCACTGTATTGTTAGATCCCGTGCCCAGTCCGAGTGTTGCTTTTCATGCAAAAAATCTCTCTCGGCTCCACATTGGGACATCAATTCGATTGAACTGTTTGTCAAGTGCTTTTTCCTTTCCGACGGGTGAAACTGAACACTAGCGGTTCTGGCCGCAACCTTTGGTGAGAAAATTACCCTCCAAGTTTTGAGTTCGTCCCCGTGGTAGATACCAAATGCTTCAGCCGCCCAGGCTTTCAGGTTGAAGCGTCTAGATATACAACACACCGCCGCAGCGCGTCGCTTTTCGGGCAAACAAAAGGCGCGCGGGGGTGAGCCGCGCGCCTTAATCTAGGGTCGGCCCGAAAGCCGAACCAGTATCAGATCAAGCGAGGATCTTCGACACCACGCCGGCGCCGACGGTGCGGCCACCTTCGCGGATGGCGAAGCGCAGTTTTTCTTCCATGGCGATCGGGGCGATCAGCGTCACGTTGAACTTCAAGTTGTCACCCGGCATCACCATTTCGGTGCCTTCGGGCAGCTCAACCGTGCCGGTCACGTCCGTCGTGCGGAAGTAGAACTGCGGGCGGTAGTTGGCGAAGAACGGCGTGTGGCGGCCGCCTTCTTCCTTGGTCAGAATATAGGCTTCGGCTTCGAACTTGGTGTGCGGGTTGACCGACTTGGGCTTGCACAGCACTTGGCCGCGTTCCACGCCTTCACGGTCGATACCGCGCAGCAGCACGCCGACGTTGTCGCCAGCCTCGCCGCGGTCCAGCAGTTTGCGGAACATTTCCACGCCCGTGCACACCGACTTCTTGGTGTCGCGGATGCCCACGATTTCGACTTCGTCGCCGACGTTGATCACGCCGCGCTCGATACGGCCGGTCACAACCGTGCCACGGCCCGAGATCGAGAAGACGTCTTCGATCGGCAGCAGGAAGGGCTGATCCACGGCACGCGCCGGGGTCGGGATATAGCTGTCAACAGCGGCCAGCAGCGCGCGGATCGACGATTCGCCGATTTCCGGACGGGTGCCCATCATGGCCTGGTGGGCCGAGCCTTTGATGATCGGAATGTCATCGCCGGGGTATTCGTAAGACGAGAACAGTTCGCGGATTTCCATCTCGACCAGTTCGATGAGTTCTTCGTCATCCACCAGGTCGATCTTGTTCATGTAGCAGACCATGTAGGGGATACCCACCTGGCGGCCGAGCAGAATGTGCTCGCGGGTTTGCGGCATCGGGCCATCCGAGGCGGCGCAGACGAGGATCGCGCCGTCCATCTGGGCAGCGCCGGTGATCATGTTTTTCACATAGTCGGCGTGGCCGGGGCAGTCGACGTGGGCGTAGTGGCGGTTCTCGGTCTCGTATTCCACATGCGCGGTCGAGATCGTGATGCCACGGGCGCGCTCTTCGGGGGCGCCGTCGATTTGGTCATAGGCGCGGAATTCGCCGAAGTACTTCGTGATCGCTGCGGTCAGCGTGGTCTTGCCGTGGTCAACGTGGCCAATCGTGCCGATGTTAACGTGCGGTTTGTTGCGTTCAAACTTAGCCTTACCCATTTGGGTGCTCCTATTTCGGTCGGTTGCGGTGGGGTGACCCCCACCCTACGGGGTGGTAGGGCGGGGTTCACCCCGCCACACCGGTTAAGCGAATTTCTTCTGGATCTCGTCCGAGATGTTCTGCGGCACAGTATCGTAGTGGTCAAAGCTCATCGAGAAGGTCGCCCGTCCCGATGTCATCGACCGCAAGTTGTTGATATAGCCGAACATATTGGCCAAGGGCACCATCGAGTGGATGACATTGGCATTGCCCATGCTGTCTTGGCCTTGGATCATCCCGCGCCGAGAGGTCAAGTCTCCGATCACGCCGCCGGTAAAGTCTTCCGGCGTCACAACGTCAACTTTCATGATCGGTTCCAACAGCTTGGCCCCGGCTTTCTTCAGACCGTCGCGCATGGCCGCGCGCGCAGCAATTTCGAAAGCCAGAACCGAGGAGTCAACGTCGTGGAACGCGCCGTCGATTAGCGCCACTTTGAAGTCGATCACCGGGAAACCCGCCAAAGGACCCGAATCCATCACGGATTTGATGCCTTTTTCGACGCCGGGGATGTATTCTTTCGGAACAGCACCACCAACGATCTTGGACTCGAACGAATAGCCCACGCCCGGTTCAACAGGCGTGATGATCAGCTTGATCCGGGCGAATTGACCCGTACCGCCGGTTTGCTTCTTGTGGGTATAGTCGATTTCCGTCTCGCGGCTGATCGTCTCGCGGTACGCCACCTGCGGCGCACCGATGTTCGCCTCGACTTTAAATTCGCGACGCATGCGGTCGACGAGAATGTCGAGGTGAAGTTCGCCCATGCCCTTCATGATCGTCTGACCCGATTCGATATCGGTTTCCACGCGGAAGGACGGATCTTCTGCCGCCAGACGGGCCAAAGCGATGCCCATCTTTTCTTGGTCGGCTTTGGTCTTGGGTTCCACGGCAATCTCGATCACGGGGGTCGGGAAGGTCATGGTTTCCAGCACAACAGGCTTGGCCTGATCGCACAGGGTGTCACCGGTCGTCGTTTCTTTCAGACCCGCCAAGGCCATGATATCGCCGGCAAAAGCTTCGGCAATCTCTTCTTGCTTGTTGGCGTGCATCATCACCATGCGGCCGATGCGTTCTTTGCGGCCTTTGGTCGCATTGTAGATCTGGTCGCCCTTTTTGACCTGACCCGAATAGATGCGGGTAAAGGTCAAGGTGCCCATGAAGGGGTCGTTCATGATCTTGAAGGCCAGACCCGAGAAGGGTTGGTCATCATCGGCCGAACGGGAGATATTGCGTGTTTCGCTCTCGTCGCCCGGAGCGAAACCCAGATAGGCGGGCACGTCCAAAGGATCGGGCAGGAAGTCGATCACAGCGTTCAACATCGGCTGCACGCCTTTGTTCTTGAACGCCGAACCAGCCAAGATCGGAATAAAGTCGATGGCCAGCGTGCCCTTGCGGATCAGCTTGCGCAGGGTTGCTTCGTCAGGCTCGTTGCCTTCAAGATAGGCTTCCATCGCTTCGTCGTCTTGACCGACGGCGGTTTCCAGCAGGTTCAGGCGCCATTCGTCGGCTTGTTCTTGCAGCGAGGCACGGATCGGTTGGCGGATCCACGACGCACCAAGATCTTCGCCCTGATAGACCCATTCTTCCATGGTGATCAGGTCGATGATGCCTTCGAGCTTGTCTTCTGCGCCGATGGGCAGTTGGATCGGCATCGGGTTGGCCCCGGTGCGGTCGCGGATCATCTTGACGCAGTTGAAGAAATCGGCGCCGGTCTTGTCCATTTTGTTGACGAACACAATCCGCGGCACCTTGTAGCGGTCAGCTTGACGCCACACGGTTTCGGTTTGCGGTTCAACACCGGCGTTGCCGTCCAGCAGCACCACAGCGCCATCAAGCACCGCCAGCGAACGTTCGACTTCAATGGTGAAGTCAACGTGGCCGGGGGTGTCGATGATGTTGAAGCGGTATTTGTCATCGGACGTGGTGTCGCCCGAGTCGACCTGACGCTGCCAGAAGGTGGTGGTCGCAGCAGAGGTGATTGTAATGCCACGCTCTTGCTCTTGCTCCATCCAGTCCATGGTGGCGGCGCCATCATGGACTTCCCCGATCTTGTGGGTTTTGCCGGTGTAATACAAAATCCGCTCGGTCGTCGTGGTTTTACCCGCGTCGATGTGAGCGATGATCCCGAAATTCCGGTATCGGTTCAGCGCATATTCGCGTGCCATAGTGCCCTCTTACCAGCGATAGTGGCTGAACGCTTTGTTTGCGTCGGCCATTTTGTGGGTGTCTTCGCGCTTTTTCACAGCCGTGCCACGGTTGTTCACCGCGTCAGACAGTTCAGCGGCCAGACGTTCTTCCATGGTGTTCTCGTTGCGCTTGCGCGCCGCGATGATCAGCCAACGGATCGCAAGTGCCTCGCGGCGCTCGGTGCGAACCTCGACCGGCACCTGATAGGTTGCCCCACCGACGCGGCGCGAGCGCACTTCGACGGAAGGTTTCACATTGTCCAGCGCTTCGTGGAAAGCTTGGACCGGTTCGCGCTTCAGGCGGGACTGAACCCGCTCAAGTGCGCCATAAACGATCGATTCTGCGACGGACTTTTTGCCATCCAGCATCAGGTTGTTCATGAATTTCGACAAAACCCGATCGCCATACTTGGCATCGGGCAGGATTTCGCGCTTTTCGGCGGCGTGACGACGGGACATTCTCTATCTCCTCACTTCGGACGCTTGGCGCCATACTTCGAACGGCGCTGACGACGTTCTTTCACGCCCTGGGTATCCAGAACGCCGCGAAGGATGTGATAGCGCACACCCGGCAAGTCTTTGATACGACCGCCACGGATCAGAACCACAGAGTGTTCCTGAAGGTTGTGCTTTTCACCAGGAATGTAGCAGATCACTTCGAAGCTGTTGGTCAGGCGCACTTTTGCGACTTTCCGCATAGCCGAGTTCGGCTTTTTCGGAGTGGTGGTGTAAACGCGGGTGCAAACGCCGCGCTTTTGGGGGCAGGATTCCAAGTGCTGGGACTTGGATTTGCGAACTGGGGCCTCCCGCGGTTTGCGGATCAGCTGTTGAATAGTCGGCATGCACGTTCCTCGTGTTGCTCTGTCAATACTCGCACCAAGACTTGGTGCGCCACTTCTCGACACGGCCCTTTGCGCCTATCGCAAAAAGCCAAAACCGCAGTCGCGCCCTTGTCTGGGAGCGGTGCGGTGGAATTCCAGAGGATCGGGGCTTGCACCCGGATCATGACCAGTTCCGATGTCTTACCCCAGCCATAGGCGGGCCTATGGCGAAGGTAGGCGGCTGATAGGGGGAATCAGGGGGGAAGTCAACAGCGCTTGAGTGCTGCTTTGGGCCCGTAAAGCCAACGCAGCAAGGCAGCAACCAGGGCCACCAAAAGCGTGCCCAAGACCACATCCGACAGATAATGCCGCCCCGCCGCCATGCGCTGCCAAGCCGTCACCAAGGGCAGTAGCAGCGCAAAGCCAAGCCCCATTTGGTAGAGATAAGCGGGCAACCGGTCCTTGTTAGCGCGCAGCGCCATGCAGATCGAAATCGCCAAAGCCGTCGCCCCTGCCGCCTCTCCGGACACAAAAGAGCAGTTGCGCGCGCATTGGTCGGCAAATTCCCAAGCGCGGCTGAACTGCGCCTGACCGCCGAAGTCTTGCGTCATAAACGGCCGCGCCCTGCCCCAAAGGCGTTTGAGCACACCGTTCACCATCAGCCCCGGCCCCAGCAGAAAGACCCACGCCTGAAAGGCCCAATCGCGGGGTTGCAGGTTAGCGATGGGCCGCCTGCGGCTGGCAACCCACGCGATCACCACCAGCACAAAGCCGCCATCTTCGGCATAGATCAGCGCGGTGCGCAGGGCCTCGACCCACGGATTGCCCGCGATAGGAAAGCTTGAACCGTTGAAAAACAGCCGCGATGCGGCGACATCTAGCGCGGGATAGGCGGCAAACAGCCAGCTTGCGGCCAGAACGGCAAAGGCAAGGGCTGCAACCGTTCTCATCCCTTTTCTTGACGGATCAGCCATAGGTTGCGGGCATAGATCACAGTGCCGGGCAGTTGGCCGATGATGATGACGGGTTCCAGACGGTGGATGCCGTAAGCCAGCACAATCAGGCTGCCCAGAATCGAGAAGTACCAGAATGTCACCGGCATCACCGACCGCCCCGCCTTTTCTGACGCCCACCATTGCACCAAAAACCGCGCGGTGAACATCAGCTGGCCCAAGACCCCCACCGTCAGCCACATGGCATCCAATGGATTATCAGCACCGATCATTTTCAAAAGGTTATACATGAGGTTCCTCGGGCAGGGGCTTGGCCTTTTTGGCTCGGCGCAGCAGCCAAGCCACGCCCAGCAAATCCACCGCCCCCACCATAGCGCGCTGCAAGTTAGAGTAGTTCGAGGCCCCCGCCCCGCGTGGGCGGTGGCTGACATCGACATGGGCGACCTGCCAGCCATCGCGGGCAAAGAGCGCGGGCAGGTAGCGGTGCATGTGGTTGAAATAGGGCAGCGCTAAAAAGGCGTCACGACGAAAGGCTTTCAGCCCGCAGCCCGTGTCGCGCGTACCGTCTTGCAGCAGCCAACCGCGCAGGGCGTTAGCAAAGCGCGAGGCGAGTTTCTTGGACCACGTGTCTTGCCGCTTGACCCTTTGGCCCGCGACAAGGCCAATCAGCCCTGCCGTGTCGGCGAGCAGCGGCGCAATCAGGCGGGGCAGCTCTTCGGGCGGGTTTTGGCCATCGCCGTCCAGCGTGCAGATCAACGGCGCGCGGGCCGCCAAGACGCCAGAATGCACAGCGGCACTTTGGCCTGCCGATATCGGGTGGCGCAGCAATCGCACATGGGCCAGCGCCATCGCGCGCACGCGGGCGGCGGTGTCGTCGGTCGACCCGTCATCGACAACGATGATCTCAAAAGGCCGGTGCGCCTGCAAAGCTGCGTCTATGGCGCGCACAAGGCCCGCGATAGTCTCGCCCTCGTTGCGGGCGGGGATGAGAACGGACAGGGTGGTCATAGCAGGGTTCGCTTTCCTATGGCCGCCCGGGCCAGTATCGCCCCAGCGCAATAGGGGCAAAGCGCGGGCATTTCAAGCCATGCGCGACACCCGCAGGGCTTAGCGGCGGCGTTCATGCATCAGCATATAGACGCCAGAGGCGACGACAATCGCCCCGCCGATCAAGGTCAGATGATCAGGCAAGGTGCCAAACCGCGCCCAGCCGAGCAGGATCGCAAACAGCAATGACGTGTAGCGAAACGGGGCCACCACGGCCAAATCGCCCACCCGCATCACCTTGATCGCGGCCAGATAGCCCACAATCAAAAACCCCGCCGCCGCCGTGGTTTCGCCCAACGCCTGCAGCGAAAGCGGGTGCCACCCCTGCCCTATCACACCAACCCCGCCCATCACCGTCACCGCAACCGAGGCCCAAAGCGCCCCCGTGGTGGATGGCAGATTGGGTGAAAAGAACCGCGTCGACAAATCGCGCAGCACCACACAAGCGACCGAGGCAAGGCCCAGTACCGACCACAGATCAAAATCCGCAGCACCCGGTCGGATGATCAGCATCACACCGCCAAACCCCACAAGGATCGCGGCCAGCCGCAACCAGCCGATCGGCCTTTTCAAAAGCACCGCTGCCGCCAAGGTGACTGCAAGGGGCAAGAATTGCATAATGGCCGACAGATTGGCCAAGGGCATATGGGTCAGTGCGACCAGAAAGGTGACGGTGGCCGTCACCTCGCCAAGGGTGCGCAGGGTCAGATACCGCCGATCCGGCCCCTGCGGCAGCAGATGCAAGCCCCCGGGGCTGCGCGATGCGATCACCAGCAACCCCAGCGTTGCCACCAGCCCCCGCAGCACAATCGCTTGCGACAGCGGCATGCCATCGCCGATCACCGCCTTCACAAAGGTATCGTTCAACGTGAACGCCAGCATCGAGACGCACATCAGCCAAATGCCGCGCATGTTGTCAGAAATTGTCATCGCGGGCACCTGATAGGAAAACCCCCCGCCGTTTCCGGCGAGGGGTCAAGGGCTTAGCGAAGGGCGCGCTTACGCGCTGCGGCCTTCGATCGTATCCACCAGACCGGAGTCATTGTCATCGTCGATGTCCATCACGGCCATCGGCGCTGCCAAGGCGGCGGCGGTTTCCGCTTCGGACTTGCGCGCCTCGATCACGGTTTGGTCACGGTCGGTCGCGATCTTCTTCACACGGCTGGTGGCACCACCGGTGCCGGCCGGGATCAGACGACCCACGATGACGTTCTCTTTCAGACCAACCAGTTTGTCGCGCTTGCCCTGAACCGAAGCCTCGGTCAGCACCCGCGTGGTTTCTTGGAATGACGCGGCAGAGATGAAGCTGCGCGTCTGCAAGCTGGCCTTGGTGATGCCCAGCAAGATCGGCTCTGCCACGGCGGGACGCATGCCATGCAGATGCGCCTTGGCGTTGGCTTCATCCAGTTCCGTCTTGTCGACGTTTTCGCCTTTCAGCAGCGTGGTTTCGCCCGAGTCGAGGACTTCGAACTTTTGCAGCATCTGGCGGACGATGACTTCGATGTGCTTGTCGTTGATCTTCACGCCTTGCAGACGGTAGACGTCTTGCACTTCGTCGATCATGTAGTTCGCCAGCGCTTCGACACCCAAGATCCGCAAGATATCGTGCGGCGCGGGGTTGCCGTCCATGATGTAGTCGCCCTTTTGGACAAAATCGCCTTCCTGAACCGGAATGTGCTTGCCCTTGGGGATCATGTATTCGACAGCCGTCAACGTCTCATCCACGGGTTCTACCGTGATGCGGCGCTTGTTCTTGTAGTCTTTGCCAAAGCGCACATAGCCATCGGTTTCGGCGATGATCGCATGGTCTTTCGGGCGGCGGGCTTCGAACAATTCGGCCACGCGGGGAAGACCCCCGGTGATGTCCTTGGTCTTGGCACCTTCGCGCGGAATACGCGCCACAACGTCGCCGGGGCGAATTTCCTGCCCGTCTTCGACGGACAAAATCGCGTCCACCGACATCGGGTAGGTGATCGGCGTGCCGGTTTCCGACCGCATCGGTTCACCGGTGGCCGGATCCATCACGATCACTTCGGGCTTAAGCTCGTTGCCCTTGGGCGCAGAACGCCAATCCGAGACGATCTTCTGGGTCATGCCCGTGGCTTCGTCAGTATCTTCGCGCACCGAGATGCCCGAGATGAGGTCTTTAAACCGCGCAACACCGGTCTTTTCGGCGATGATCGGCAGGGTGTAGGGGTCCCATTCGAACAGCTTGTTGCCGCGTTTGACCATTTGGCCGTCCTTGGCGTGCAGCTTGGCCCCATAGGTCAGCTTGTGAACGGCGCGGTCGGCACCGGCCTCGTCCAAGATCGCGATCGACATGTTCCGGCCGACCACGATCTGCTCGCCCAAAACGTTGGACAACAGGTTGGCGTTGCGGAACTCGATCTTGCCTTCTTGGCTGGCTTCCAGGAACGACTGTTGGCCGCCCTGCGCAATGCCGCCGATGTGGAAGGTGCGCATCGTCAGCTGCGTGCCGGGTTCCCCGATGGACTGGGCGGCGATGATGCCGACAGCCTCGCCTTGGTTGACCAAGGTGCCACGGGCCAAGTCGCGGCCATAGCACATGGCGCAAACGCCTTCTTCCGCATCGCAGGTCAGCGGAGAGCGGATGCGCGCGGTCACGATGCCTGCCTGATGGATCAGGTCGGCACGGCGCTCGTCGATCAACTCGCCACGGGCAACCACGACTTCACCGGTGGCCGGAACCACGATGTCATCGGCAGCGACACGGCCCAGCACGCGTTCGGCCAAGCTTTGCACCACTTCGCCGTCATTCACCGCCACATCGGCGGTGATGCCGCGCTCGGTGCCGCAATCATGGCTGCGCACGATGCAGTCTTGCGCCACGTCCACCAAACGACGGGTCAGATAGCCCGAGTTCGCGGTCTTCAACGCCGTATCCGCAAGGCCCTTACGCGCCCCGTGGGTGGAGTTAAAGTATTCCAGAACCGTCAGACCCTCTTTGAAGTTCGAGATGATCGGCGTTTCGATGATTTCGCCCGAAGGCTTGGCCATCAGCCCGCGCATCCCGCCCAACTGCTTCATCTGCGCTGGCGAACCCCGCGCGCCCGAGTGCGACATCATATAGACCGAGTTCGGCTCTTTCTCGGCACCATTGGCATCATACTTCACGGCCGAGATCGCCGACATCATGTCTGCCGCGACCTTGTCCGAGCATTTGGACCAAGCGTCGACCACCTTGTTGTACTTTTCGCCTTGGGTGATCAGGCCGTCCATATACTGCTGTTCGAACTCTTTGACCTGATCGCGCACTTCGTTGACGATCGGCCATTTGGTGTCGGGGATCAGCATATCGTCCTTGCCGAAGGAAATGCCGGCCCGGAACGCCTCTTTAAAGCCCAGACCCATGATCTGGTCGCAGAAGATCACCGATTCTTTCTGGCCGCAGTAACGGTAGACAGTGTCGATGACAGCCTGCACGTCTTTTTTGCGCAGCAAGCGGTTGACCAGATCGAAGGGCGCCTTGGCGTTGAGCGGCATGATATTGCCCAAGCGCAGACGGCCGGGGGTGGTGTCAAACCGCTTCCAGACAATGTTGCCCTCTTCGTCAACCTGACGCAGGCGGGCTTTGATCTTGGCGTGCAGGTGCAAGGCACCGGCGGCCAAGGCGTGTTCCACCTCGTCGATGTCGGTAAAGGCCATGCCTTCGCCAACCATGCCTTTGCGTTCCATCGTGACGTAATAGATGCCCAAAACCATGTCTTGCGACGGCACAATGATCGGCGCGCCGTTGGCGGGCGACAGAACGTTGTTGGTCGACATCATCAAAACGCGGGCTTCCAACTGGGCTTCCAGCGACAGCGGCACGTGGACAGCCATCTGGTCGCCGTCAAAGTCGGCGTTGAAGGCCGAGCAGACCAAGGGGTGCAGCTGAATGGCCTTGCCTTCGATCAAGATCGGCTCAAAGGCTTGGATGCCCAAACGGTGCAAGGTCGGCGCGCGGTTCAGCAGCACGGGATGTTCGCGGATGACTTCATCCAAGATATCCCAAACTTCCGGACGCTCTTTTTCCACCAGCTTCTTGGCTTGCTTGACGGTCGAAGATAGACCCTTGGCTTCCAGACGCGAGTAGATGAAGGGCTTGAACAGCTCTAGCGCCATCTTCTTGGGCAGACCGCACTGGTGCAGCTTCAATTCCGGACCAGTCACAATGACCGAACGGCCCGAGAAGTCGACGCGCTTGCCCAGCAAGTTCTGACGGAAGCGGCCCTGCTTGCCCTTAAGCATATCCGACAGCGATTTCAGCGGGCGCTTGTTGGTGCCCGTGATCACGCGGCCACGACGGCCGTTGTCAAACAACGCGTCCACCGCTTCTTGCAGCATGCGCTTTTCGTTGCGCACGATGATATCGGGCGCACGCAGTTCGATCAGCCGCTTGAGACGGTTGTTGCGGTTGATCACACGGCGGTACAGGTCGTTCAGGTCAGAGGTCGCAAAGCGGCCGCCGTCCAAGGGGACCAAGGGGCGCAGTTCCGGCGGGATCACCGGCAGAATGGTCAAGACCATCCATTCCGGACGGTTGCCGGAATCAAGGAAAGATTCGACGATCTTCAAACGCTTGATGATCTTTTTGGGCTTCAACTCGCCCGTGGCTTCTTTCAGATCAGCGCGCAACTGGTCGGCCAGCGTTTGCAGATCAATCGCCACCAGCATTTCGCGGATGGCTTCGGCCCCGATATTGGCGGTGAAGGCGTCAGCGCCGTATTGGTCTTGCGCATCCAGATATTCTTCTTCGGTCAACATCTGGCAATAGGTCAGGTCTGTTAGACCCGGCTCGATCACCACATAGTTTTCGAAGTACAAGATCCGTTCCAGATCCCGCAGCGTCATGTCCAGCATCAGGCCGATGCGCGAGGGCAGCGATTTCAGGAACCAGATGTGGGCGACAGGCGAGGCCAGTTCGATATGGCCCATCCGCTCGCGGCGCACCTTTTGCAAGGTGACTTCCACGCCGCACTTCTCGCAGACAACGCCGCGATATTTCATGCGCTTGTATTTGCCGCAGAGGCATTCGTAATCTTTGATCGGCCCGAAGATACGCGCACAGAACAGACCGTCGCGTTCGGGCTTGAACGTGCGGTAGTTGATCGTTTCGGGCTTTTTGATCTCGCCGAAGGACCACGACAGGATCCGTTCGGGCGAGGCCAGCGAGATTTTGATCTCGTCGAAGGTTTTCACCGGAGCGACCGGATTAAACGGGTTGGTCGAGAGTTCCTGGTTCATTTTCACACCTAGAATGAGGGGGGCGGCGGGGGAAACAAAGGAAGTGGTGGGTTTCACCCACCCTACGCCCTGGGGGTAGGGTGGGTGAACCCCACCGATCCTTATTCTTCCTCCGCATCCAGGAGTTCCATGTTGAGGCCAAGGCCACGCACTTCCTTGACAAGGACGTTGAAGCTTTCCGGCACGCCGGCTTCAAAGTTATCCTCGCCCTTGACGATGGACTCGTAGACCTTGGTGCGGCCTGCCACGTCGTCCGACTTCACGGTCAGCATTTCTTGCAAGGTATAGGCGGCGCCGTAAGCCTCTAGGGCCCAGACCTCCATCTCGCCAAGACGCTGGCCACCGAACTGCGCCTTACCACCCAGCGGTTGCTGCGTAACCAGCGAGTAGGGGCCGGTCGAACGGGCGTGCAGCTTGTCGTCCACCAAGTGGTGGAGTTTAAGCATATATTTCACGCCCACCGTGACCTTGCGGGCGAATTGCTCGCCCGAACGGCCATCGAAGACCACCGACTGACCCGATGTGTCAAAGCCCGCGCGGGTCAGCGCGTCGTTGACGTCGGATTCCTTGGCACCGTCAAACACCGGCGAGGCGATCGGCACGCCGCGCGTGACATTGCCGGCCAGTTCCAAGAAGTCTGCTTCCGAACGGTCGGCGAAAGACTCTTGATAGGTTTCATCGCCGTAAGCCAGACGCATCGCTTCGCGCACCGGGGTCATATCGCCGTGGCGGCGATAGTCTTTCAGCGCCTCGTCGATCTTCAGGCCCAAGCCGCGCGCGGCCCAGCCCATGTGCGTTTCCAAGATCTGGCCCACGTTCATCCGGCTTGGCACGCCAAGCGGGTTCAAAACCAGATCAACCGCGGTGCCGTCTGCCAAGAAGGGCATATCCTCAACCGGAACGACCTTGGAAATAACGCCTTTGTTGCCGTGACGGCCTGCCATCTTATCGCCTGGCTGCAGCTTGCGCTTCACCGCGACAAAGACTTTGACCATCTTCATCACACCCGGAGGCAGATCGTCGCCGCGACGGACCTTTTCCACCTTGTCATCGAACCGGTTGTCGAGCGCACGTTTTTGCGCTTCGAACTGGTCGTGCAGGGCTTCGACATCCTTGGCTTCGGCTTCTTCGCCCAAAGCCAGTTGCCACCATTGGCCTTTGGACAAGGTGCCCAACAGGTCTTGGTCAATCGTCGAACCGGATTTCACGCCCTTGGGCCCTTTGACAGCGGTTTTGCCGGTGATCAGGGTTTTCAGACGCGAGTAGATGTTGCGCTCCAGAATGGTCAGCTCGTCATCGCGGTCGCGGGCGAGGCGTTCGATTTCCTCACGCTCGATCTGCAAGGCGCGTTCGTCTTTATCAACGCCGTGCCGGTTGAACACCCGCACTTCGACGATCGTTCCGAAAGCACCGGGCGGCAGGCGCAAGCTGGTGTCACGCACGTCAGAGGCTTTTTCGCCAAAGATCGCGCGCAGCAGCTTTTCTTCCGGCGTCATCGGGCTTTCGCCCTTGGGCGTGATTTTCCCCACCAGAATGTCACCCGGCTGCACTTCGGCACCGATATAGACAATGCCCGCTTCGTCGAGATTGCGCAGGGCTTCTTCGCCCACGTTCGGGATGTCGCGGGTGATTTCCTCTGGCCCCAGTTTCGTGTCGCGCGCTGCGACTTCGTATTCTTCGATGTGGATCGAGGTGAACACGTCGTCTTTCAGAATACGTTCCGAAATCAGGATCGAGTCTTCGTAGTTGTAGCCATTCCACGGCATGAAGGCCACGATGACGTTGCGGCCAAGGGCCAATTCGCCCATGTCGGTGCAGGGGCCATCGGCCACGACTTCGCCGCGCACCACCGTGTCACCCACTTTCACCAGCGGGCGCTGGTTGATGCAAGACGACTGGTTCGACCGCTTGAATTTGCGCAGACGGTAGATGTCAACGCCCGGTTCACCCGGATCAAGCATTTCGGTGGCGCGCACCACGATGCGGGTGGCGTCAACCTGGTCGATCACGCCAGCCCGACGCGCCATGATGGCAGCGCCGGAATCGCGGGCGACCACGGCTTCAATGCCGGTGCCCACAAACGGGGCATCCGATTGCAGCAAAGGCACGGCCTGACGCTGCATGTTCGAGCCCATCAGAGCGCGGTTGGCGTCGTCGTTTTCCAAGAACGGGATCAGCGATGCTGCGACCGACACCAACTGTTTCGGCGACACGTCGATCAAGTCGATCGCATCGGGCGGATTCAGCATGAAGTCGCCCGCTTTCCGGCTGGAAATCAGGTCGTCGGTGAAATGCCCTTCGGCATCCTGTGCGGCGTTGGCCTGTGCCACGGTGTGGCGCATTTCCTCGGTCGCGGACATATAGACGACCTCGTCGGTCACCTTGTTGTCGATCACCTTGCGGTACGGTGTTTCGATAAAGCCGTATTTGTTCACGCGGGCAAAGGTCGCCAGCGAGTTGATCAGGCCGATGTTCTGGCCTTCGGGCGTTTCAATCGGGCACATCCGGCCATAGTGGGTCGGGTGCACGTCGCGCACTTCAAAGCCAGCGCGTTCGCGGGTCAAACCGCCCGGCCCAAGGGCCGAAAGACGGCGCTTGTGGGTCACTTCGGACAGCGGGTTGGTTTGGTCCATGAATTGCGACAGTTGCGACGAACCGAAGAATTCGCGCACGGCGGCGGCGGCGGGTTTGGCGTTGATCAGGTCTTGCGGCATGATCGTGTCAATCTCAACGGACGACATGCGTTCCTTGATCGCGCGTTCCATCCGCAGCAAACCAACGCGGTACTGG
>Ga0114958_10002032_pt1 | contig 15474 bp, 13 predicted proteins | sample C_130208_EF_Meta_FD_89577 | JGI IMG/M metagenome (GOLD analysis project Ga0114958, IMG submission 89577) | Freshwater microbial communities from Lake Croche, Canada to study carbon cycling - C_130208_EF_MetaG | ecosystem: Environmental > Aquatic > Freshwater > Lake | place: Lake Croche, Canada...
AAAACTGAAATTACTTTTCCACTTTTCCCAAAAGTGGAGCAAAACTGAAATTGCTCTTCCACTTTTCCCAAAAGTGGAGCAAAACTGAAATTACTTTTCCACTTTTCCCAAAAGTGGAGCAAAACTGAAATTACTTTTCCACTTTTCCCAAAAGTGGAGCAAAACTGAAATTACTTTTCTGAAACATGGATGTGTAGCATAAATTTCCTAATGATTTAATAAATGAACAATGTAAAACATTCAATTTTTTTCATACGAGAATCAAAAATATATTATGGTCGTTTTACAGTTGATTGTTGCAACAATGACACCATTACAGATTTTACGTTCAGTGTTTACAATATTAACGAGCTTACAACAAATCCCGAATACGAATATAAATTTGACAACAACATAATGTACATGAAACGCAAAGAAGATATCGAATGGGACAAACAAAACATGTCGAATTCGTTAGTTGAAAAAAAAACACCCGAATTTGCACTATCTGGTAGCAGCGAGTCGTCGCATCAATCAGACTTTCTTGTACATCATGCTGTTGGAGATATATTGGTCGAGGCACGAATCACGGTTGATACTACCAGCAAAAAAGTTACATCGTTTTATTGGAAATATAGTAACATTGATTGTCTCTCTATGAACCATAATCAAACCAAGATTTTCAGGTATGTCAATGGTTGTGTGTACGAGAACGAAGACGTCACTTCATGGGAGCGAGTATTCAATATTAACGAAACCTCCATAACAGACTTGGTTGTCAATCAATGTGAAGAATCAAGAGAGAGCCAGATTGAAACTACATCGACTATCACTGTAAATGAACCTGTCGCAATTATATTGCCTATAGTTCAGCCTATAGTTCAGCCTATAGTTCAGCCTATAGTTCAGCCTATAAATACGCCTACAACCAATCCTCAAACTTCAACCGCAGTAGTGCATCCACGACAACATAATATACAAAAATCGAAACAACCTATAAAAATGAAAATTCAATGCAATCAGAAAATAAACCAGATGCACGTCATGAAGGAGCCAGTGTTCAAGATGTTCGACGCGGGTGGAGGCGGCAGTGGGGCTCGATAAAGATGTTTAGCGCAGCAAAACAATATAAAGGCATCTGCATATATCTAGATAAGTATTGTGAGATGAATACTTCAAAACGGGTATAGCTCAGTCGGCAGAGCGCGCGACTTTTAATCGCGTGGTCAGGGGTTCGAGTCCCCTTATCCGTATTTTGGGACATCGCGAGTGTCCCATATGGTTGAGTTCCCGAGCGGTCAAAGGGGGCAGACTTAAGACCTGCTGTTTATTCTTCGTGGGTTCGAATCCCACCTCAATCATTTTTCAATTGGTGTAATGCGCACTAATTGAAATATCATAAAAAGAAATTTAAATATTAATAAGGTTATACAACAAGGATATCACAATAATGAAAATATGCTATATTATACTAACTTGTGAAAAATGGTTCGTTTCGAATCTTGTTTTACAGCAGCAAACATTTCTGAAATACTTATCTAAGCAAGACGTCGTGTATATTTCGTGTAATAACGAACCATCGTCCCTCGATATAATGAAGAACGTCTCGGCATTGAAAACCCTACAAGCCAATTATGATTGGTACGTTTTTTTGAATGACGTCACGTTTGTGTTTCCTAATCGCCTACATTTGCTGTTGAGCCGATACGATTCAAATAGACCTATCTGGTTTGGCAGGCACAATGACAATCTGAAATTCAAGTGGGGGTTGTTCGCCTCTGGCAAAGCAGGAAATGTAATTTCAAATGCAGCGCTTCCACTATTTTTCAATCATTCGACAAAGCTCAGCAGCGAGAAAATGTTATTACACTGGAATGATGATGTTTGGTTGGGTCTTGACATGAATGATATTCTTCGAAACCCGAACATTGAATGCCTTAATAATTACGATTTTCACATGACGCATCATTTGACAGACGTTGAATTAGATACTGGAATAACGTTTCACATGTCCCTCGACAAAGACTACTTTGAAATGTACAATTCTGTATTGAACCAAGAAGCAACTGTATTTGTTTCAATCACAGACAAGGGGTATTTTCGAAAGGCGGAACAAACAATAAAAGATTTGCGAACCAGGGGCAGTTGGCACGGTGTCATTGTTCTCATAACAATCGACTTTGATTTGACAGAAGATTTCAAAAACAAATACGACGTTGTCGAATGGAAGTTCGACCCGATTGACAAGACCGAACTACTTGGTAAGATTGGAAAGGGGTTCTCAAACAGCGACAAGAGAGAAATCAACAAATTGAATCAATGGGAAAAACTTCATGTGTTCGACGAATACTTCACAGCTTGGTCGAGAGTCGTATTCTTGGATGCAGGGCTACGAGTGCTAGACAACGTGTGCCACATACTAGAGTTGGATTTCAAGGATGCACTGTTGGCGCCAGACGATTCGGCTCCATATTATCGAGCCGATAAAATATTCCGCCATCAAGTGAGTTTCGACAATAAAGAGCATGTGAAACTCCTGACTGACGACTTTGGAGAGAAAATACTAGATGCAAAGTATTTTCTGAATTGCATTTGGGTGTATGACACGAGTATTCTGCAAACATGCAACAAAACACAACTTATTGCGGCGATGAACAAGTATCCATTGTGCAAAACGAATGAGATGACTGTGATGAACCTAATGTTCAACTTTAAATACAAGTTGTGGAGGGACTTCCCGCTGAAAACAAGTCATAATAAGTATTTGTTCGAGTGGTGTGAATCAAATCATCCATTCCCTACAAAGTGGAGCGACTATTGTTTCATCAAGTACCCGATTACGATTGGGTTCGATGCCACTTTTTAAAAAAGTGACGCAAAAACGAACGGTGTGGTAACAAAGGCAATATTTCTTACCATTTAGTCGCCTTTTTCACATTTATTTTCTGTCCTCCGCCTCGTTTCTGTACTGACCCCGGGTCGTAACTCGGTTCTTCGTCGTCTCCAGACTGGTATCCCTTCGATAATTCCCAGAATTCCTTTGAACCTAGCCTGAAATCGTTATGACTATCGGCTTTGTACCAGAAAACCTGCTCTTGTAGTTTGTTCGACTTTGAGTTGTTGTTGATTACCAAGCACTCGTAGTTCTCGGTACACTGTTCCATGACCTGACAAAAGGACTCAAATGTGGGAAACATTCCAGCATAGTTCTCATATATGCGCTTTCTGTTGGCGATATATGGCTCGCGCAAAATAAAAACATAATCTATATTTGTCCTCAGCGTGGGTGGTATGCCCAACGGGTATTGCATCGTGATGATTAACATGACCTTCCAGTGACGTCCGTTCATAAACAGGAGACGCATCATCTTGTCCCTCGCCCATGTGTTATCATACAAGCAGTCATCCAAGATGACGAACGCGCGCGGGTCGATGGTGCTTCGTTTGTAGGTCTCCATCTCTTTCTTGACCTGCTTCAATACCGTCTTCTGTCGCTTCAGAATATTTTCAATGATGGCTGTATTGTACTCGTTGTGAATGAACAATTTCGGAACCATTTTGCCGTAGAACCCATTCCCCTCTTCTGTACCAGATATCACAGTGCCAATTGGTATCTCCTGATGATAATACAGGAGGTCTCTGACCAAGAAACTTTTACCTGTGTCACGACGACCGATGAGGACAACAACAGGACCCTTGGATTCATTCGGTTTGAAACTAATGTTCTTCATGTCAAATTTTTTTAATTCTAACGACGCCATTTATTATTGAGAGGAAAAAGAAAATATATCAATTATACGCAATGACTGAAAATAATAAGTTAAAAGGAAGTATAATTTATATATTAAATAGCTATGGCGGTAAACGTAAGTTATCAAAAACGAAAGAATCTCGAGCTTTTTAAAAGTTTAGAAGAAGAAGGGTTTCTGCATCTCTCTAAAACACAAAATTATATTCCGATTTACAGTCAATTTATGATTTTGAACGAGACAAATTACAACAATGTCAATTTGAATCACAAGTGGTACATTTCTGGCATCAAAAATCGCGATAAGGAAATCCCCCACCTCTACAATTGCAGGATTAAAAATATTACCAACCAGAAAACAAAAGATAAGGAGTTGTTCTTCAAAATGGCGCCGCTGCTTGACCCGTTCAAGTTTTTGACTGGCAAGTACAATCCAGCCGATTTGACCTCGTTGAAGTTGCCAGACCACACATCAAACGATAGTAACTCAAACTCCAAGTTTGTCGACCCAAACAACTCCGCATACGTCGACGGGTTTTTCTTGTTCGCCAACTCGTTCTTGATTCACGAGCATGGCTTTATTCACGGAGTAGATTACTACGGGTCGTTCCTCGCGGTAAAACACAACTTCCAGCTGAACATATTCGACGACCTCGAGTTTCTGAACAAGTCGGATTTTTTCAACGCGAACAAGAATGTTCTGTTCAAGATTGACAATTTTGACCACTTGGTTAACAATGATGGCAAACAGAAGAAGCCAATTAAGATTGAACACAACACAAGCGCTGGTTCAGACCTCAGTTTGAAATCACTAGATGATGATATGTTTGAAAACATTTTCGACGAAGAGTCAAATATAAAAGCAGATGTGATGCAAATTGATGAGATGCAAATTGATGACATGCAACTTGATGAAGTGACCATTGATATGACATCCCTTGAAGAAAACAAAATCAGCACTCTGCGCTCGTCATCGTCGTGTTCTTCCAGGTCATCTCATACTTCAGACGAGGATGAGTCTGGTTCCGCATATGATGCTGATACGGTCTTTACCGACGATGATTCTGATTCGAACAGTGATGACGATTCGTTTTCCGAAGAAACCATTGTCGCTACCATCCCCCAATTCCCAGTGCAAGTTATTTGCATGGAGTATTGCGAAAACACGTTTGACGACCTGATAATGTCTGAAAAACTTAAAAAGGAAGAGTGGTTCTCTGCTCTTATGCAGATAATAATGATTCTAATCACCTACCAGAAGTCATTCTCGTTCACGCACAACGACCTGCACACGAACAATGTAATGTACAATCCAACCGATAAAAAGTTCATATATTATTGCTACAACAATAAAAAGTACCGTGTCCCGACATTCGGACGACTGTTCAAGATAATAGATTTCGGAAGGAGCATTTATAAGTTCAACGGGAAAATATTGTGCAGCGATAGTTTTAAAACTGGAGGAGATGCGGCAACTCAATACAACACGGAACCGTATCTGAACGATATGAAGCCGCGCGTGGAACCTAATCCGAGCTTTGATTTATGTCGTCTGGCTTGTTCGATTTTTGATTATATCATCAAGGATGTTAAACACGTGAACAAAAAGGACCCGGTACAAAAACTAATCAACGAGTGGTGTTTGGACGACAATGGTGTCAATATGCTATACAAGAACAATGGGGACGACAGGTATCCTGATTTCAAATTGTACAAGATGATAGCGCGCTTTGTTCACAACCACACGCCACACGCCCAGTTAGAGAGACCAGAATTTAAGGCGTTTGAATTTATCGGCGACATCAAGGGAGATGTAGTTGATATTGATAAAATCCCAGTGTACGTTTGAATTGAATTGATTTGAATGAATATCAACTTAGAAGGGCCTGTTTATTTTTTTTGTATGTTTCATCGGATGGAAAACTGCGCACCAGCTCCTTTCAAAGTAATGTCCTACTTCCGGGTCTGATGATGTGTCAAGGTAGTCCGATTCCAGAAAAGTCTTGTATCTAGAAACAGGATGCTGTACAATATCTCTCTTGTCTATAGAAAACACATCCCAATATGCAAAAAACGTGATTTGTATTTTATTACCAAAATAACGATTGAACCAATTACCGAATGGTCTAACTGTGCAAGGTGTAAGCTTAGATTCCTTGTTCTTTGATGCATTTTTACCGTGAGATGACAACCAATTGTCTAGTTTGAAGTTTTTGAATTTCGAGTAGACGTCCGGGCTATATTCACCTATGAATACCGCATTTTTATCAAGCTTGACACGGGTCAACATTTGAATCGCTCTCTCTCTTTTATATTCTAAGTCCAGTGAGCCAGGTAATAACACTTCTATGTCAGCCAGATTATCGTAATTTGCAACAATGTGATATAAATATGTGTGTGCACATCTTCCGACATTAAGCAGGTTTATTATTTTAGAAACATTGGTTTTCTCAAAATCTTCATTGTCCCCCTTATTATAAACAATGTACTTGAATTCATTAAAAATTCCTTCAATTGTCCATTTTAAATCTTCGTTGTATCGAGAGATAATTATAACGACCGTCTTGTCGTTGTTCATGAATAAAATATATATACCGCAATATTTTATTTATGTAATATATACACATACACCACATGCACCACATACAATTCAATAGTATATTACTAAACCACCCAGCTTTTGTTATTCACTCGGAAACGCTTTCACCAGAAAGAAAACCATTTTTTACTGAAAACATTCAAAATGCCGGGTTTAAGAATATGCAGATTTTCAGCGCCGTTAACGCATCAGACGTTAACGAGTATACTGCAGCCTTAAAGACATTTGACCACCCGAAATTTCACAATCATTTGTCGAAAGGCCAGAGAGGATGTTTTTTATCTCACCTCAAATTGTACAAACACATAGTGGACAATAACATCGCAATAGCAACAATATTCGAAGATGATGTTTATTTTCACCCTCAGTGGAGTACTTTAGCCCCACAATACTACAAAAATACCCGCAGTAATTATGATGTAATTTTTATAGGAAATCAAATAAATAAAGATGCTCCGCGAATTAATCACGAGTCAACCTTTTGTACACATGCCTATATTATTACGCAATTGGGTGCGCGAAAGTTATTAAATTTGCTGTTGAAATGGGATTATGACACACCAGACAATACTGCTAGGATTGGACACTCGTTAGATGGATTATTTGCAATCGATATAATCATAAAAACAATCCAGGACCGAATGAATACGGGAAAACTAAGGAAAATGCTGAATTGGTATTGCTGGAATGGGACAAAGCACCCGTGCAACGAGGCGTCGGATGGTCACGCTGCTAGAAACACTGGATTAGTATTCCAGTCGAGTAAATTTGAAACACTTTGTACTCCTTAAAGGACTAACTGTTAACTGTGAATGATTAAACTGTTTACATATTCACTGGTAAACATTGCCATCTTGGTGGTGCTGTCTAACGTGCTATATGTTATTACAAATTTACTTTTGTTAACGGTCATTCCAATACAATACTCCACAAGATAATTCTCAAAGTTAAAGGGTGCTGAATAACCTAACAAGTTCATATCCTTGTCGAAAACTACAAAACAATGCAAGTATCTATTTTTACCACACATATTTCTAGTGCTCTTTGTTGTCGTCTCTACAAAATGTGTAATGAACCATATTTTATTTTCGTATTCAATACCACATGTCGAACCGCGAAACTTGGTAAACAAAACAGGCACCGTATCATTTTGTTTTATCAATTCAAGTTTGTTTGTTCCATAATCAATCTTGCATATGTACAAGGGATACCATTTATAAATTACATTCAATTCACCGCTGCTGTTGGCGAAAAAAACCCAGTTTTTCTCCCACTTATTTGTTGTTTTGAATGACGGTGTAATATATCGTTGTTCAAATTTATGGCCGCCAACATTGAGGATGTCGGATACTATACCAATTTTGTTTGTCTTTGGATTGAATGAAGAGCCGATAAAATATGTATCGTTATTGAATGGGAATAGACGAACATCCTCTACTCCACAATAAGGATGTTTTGTAATATCAGTTATAATATTTTTCGAATTGATAATATTCGTTTCTTCATCAAGAAATAATAGTTTGTTCAGTGTAACTGTCTTGTCCCCTTTTATGTGAGAGGACTTTCCTTGATTGTCAAGATGATAATTGACGCTTCTTACGTTCATCATAAAACCGTCTTGTTGTTTTATCAAAGTAGCAGATGACGAATTGAAATCAATTAATCTGTCTCCCATTAACTGTTTGAAAGAATAAGACAAGTTCCTAAAAAAAACATTGTTTTTAACAATAGATGTTGTTATATTTTCGCCACTTGTTATTACGTTATCACTTTTAACTTCCTTATACACGGTTTGTGCAGGGTTAAAATCGAACGGCAGTTGTAGTCTATTACTGTACGTCATATTCATGCTATTTTGTCTATTCTTGTTGTTATTACAAGATAGAATGTAGTAATTGTTATGATTGTTGTTGTAAGCTGACAACATATTATTCATGTATTTATTAAACATATTATATATTTAATAAATTACGGCTATGACACTGATACTGATACTAATACTGATACTGATACTTAGAATCCAGGGTTATCCGTGAAAACGGGAGTCACATTACCGACGTGTGTCATTGGTTTCACTTGTTCTACAACAAAATTCCCAAATATAACGCTAAAATAAACCAAGATGGTGTCCCGCATTAACAACTTCAATGGCTTGCTTTCTTTATCGACGAATCTCATCTCAACGAATTTTGATATCAGAAAAATCACTGAGATAACGCCTGCAACCACAAATATGTTATCCATTTAGAATAGAAAGTCAATTTGTTATTTACCGTTTTACGCAATTCAATCATCAAGAACTTCAACGTCTATCAACAAATCTGGCATCAACTCAATAGTAGGCTCGCCAATAACTTGCACGTCGTCTAACGAAGGCATCTCTGCGCCCCAGTCAATTTTGAGTCTGTCTGAATCGCTGTCATCATTGTTGCTTGTGCTGTTGGCGCTCAACTCTTCTCGTTGCTTCCGCTTCATCTCCAGTTCCTCAATCGTTTTCGGGGCATTCACTTCGTGGACATTGTTTTCGAAATCTTTCACATAATCAACGTTTGAAAACTCTAACTTGCTCTGCTTGTCATCCGTGTCCTGCTGCACAGATTCAACCGGTTGATTCTGAGGCACAACATTCTGTGACATGTCAACCTGGGTATTTGTAGCTTCATCAAGGTACTCCTCTTTCACATCCACTATACAGTCATCTTCGGACGACATGTACAACTTCAAAATCGTCTCGACGGGAATGCTCTCTCGGATTGTGTTCATAATGCATTCCTGGACAATCACCTCAAGCTCGCGGTTGTGCTTTTGGACCTGCAGAGGCTGAATCAGAACCTCGAACAAATAGACATTCTTGTAAACCTTTCGAGCAACGTTGATGTAAACCTTGTGAACAAAGTCATCTAGATTCGGAACACTAATGTCGATTTTCTTCTGTTTCTGGCCAGCCCGCATAGAGGTCAATATCTTCAGTTGAACGACATGAACACAAGTGACCAAATCTTCTAAATACGTGCATCCACTCTTTTCAGTAATACGCTTTCGTTCCGTTTCAATGATACTAGGATTCCATTTCGGAATCCGAGAAACGAAATTCTGGAACGTCATGAGATACTTGTCCATCTCGTTGTTCTCCTTGCATAATTTAACCGCCTCCTCTAAAATGGATTTGTATCCGTCAATTACTAAAGGCGTCAGTATGGAAATCAGTCGCGCCGTCCATTCATTTTTACTCTCGTGTAATACGTTAATATTGCTATAACCGTCCATGTTACATAAAAGATATATTTTCTAAAGATAAATTTGAACTTAAAAACACAAAGTTCAAAACAAACAATAACATCAACTTCTCGTTTCTAAACTCCTTGCGCACCCTGTTAAATGTAACCAACAGCTCGTATCTCTTCTCGTTTGATATGTGGTCTTGCAAGAATGATTGATTTTCAAGTAAATTTAACATGTCCAGTCCGCTGTATCCCTTCTCGTATAATTTCGTGCAGAATACTATAAGCTTGTCGACGGTTGTCTCCTTGTGAACATTCTTCGACAATTCTTTCTTCAACCACTCTTGACGCAGACTCTTTGTATCTTTCATGTTGAACGTCTTGCCAAGATTATACTTGTACAGATTGAGTATTTTACCATCGTGTATTGGTTCAGGGACATAAATCTCGCAGAATCGCGACAATATAGGCTTGAGCAAGTTGTACTTGTCCTCAACAATTATGAAAAAACGAGTATTGTGGCTGAACAACTCTATGCATCTGCGAAGCGCAGACTGGGCGTCCATCGTCAATTTATCTGCATTCAACAAGATTATGCTCTTGAACACGTCGCCTCCCTTTGAATTGATGTGCGTCTTCGCGAAAAATTTAAGGTCATCGCGAATGAACTTGATGCCCTTTCCGTGAGCGCAGTTCACATACATGACGAGGGATTTGATTTTCTCTCGGTCGTTGTCGTAAACCGTGTGAATGAAGTCATTGACAATTGTCCTCTTTCCGCTACCAGATGGTCCATGAAAAATAATATTAGGGATTTTGTGGACCGACTTGAAATAATTCAATTTATCTTTTATTGCAGTATGGATGTCTAGCATAGCTATTATATTAGACTTGAAGAAGTGTTTTTAAATTTTATACAACGCAAATATGTTAATCCACCTTTTCCACTTTTTCCACTTTTGGAAAAAGTGGAGCAAAACTATTTTATTTTGGGTTGTTTATATTTATATTTTATCTTTTTGGAGTACCGTGGTCTTTTCTAATGCATATTGACCACAAGGCCCGCAATGGTCTTCGTTTGATAAATCTATTTTGTTATTCATTTGTGCACTACAATTCTCGATTCTCCATCTACCAACCGGAGTCGGTATATCTTTTGGCATTATCCTTTTTACGAAAGCTGTTATAAATTTCATGCTATATCTATATAATATATAAACTTGTCTTTAAACCAGCGAATAATTTAATCCGCCCGGCGGATTCACATTATTCGCGGTCAATGACCGATAAAGAGATAAATCCAAGCCCCGAAGGGGCGGATTTAAATCTTCAGCGGTTTAAATCTAAATGCTTGATAACATCTGCTGCTGCCTCATTATCCGACTCATTGTCAGAAGAACTTAACTCTCCGTTTCTGAACACCTCGTTGTACGCCCTGCCAAAATCAGCACCAAAATCAACTCCGTTAGCAGGTTCAACCACATATCGTTGATTCAAGTATGAGATTATCATATTCACTTGGTCGGTCAGCGACATTTTTACCAAGACAATGTCGATTACATAACGGTTTATCAACAAATATTTCTGACACATGCTTCGCAACTCAATCGCAAGTTCATCGTGGAATTCTTCTTTTGACAACCAATAATTCAACTTGGTGGTTACCTCTTCCCTAGTCAGATATGTTGCTCGATTTGACTTCCTTGAGACAACGTTCGGCTGATATTCGGGTTTGGGTAGGACAACGACATCTTCTACTTCTCCTCTTTCCTCTTTTGCTGCGTATCCTTCTTCTGCCGATTCTCCTTCTTTATCAAATGTTTCTAACATCACATTTTCATTCTCATTCTTATCACTAATAGAAGACTCAGAGGAAGAATCACTTACGCAGGCATCATCTTCAGACTCATCGTAAAATTGGAATGTTGTAAGAAGAGGTTTCGGAAGAGATACAATCGGTTTTGATTTCGCAATCACCTCCTCAACATCAATATTGAATATTTTTTTTTGAAATGCCTTCCTGAGAACATCAACACACTTACGGATTTCCTTGTCAACAATGTCCTCGCTTAGACTGAATTTTATCACAGTAACGCCGAACAAATTATCAAGATTTGCATCGAACTCTATAACACATCTAGTGTCGCGATGTATGATTCGAGGCTTGAAAGTGCCTTGCGTTATTGCCGGGGGCACATACTTCAAGAACAATATATTGTTTCTAAAATACATGTTACCGCTTGTATTTCGTTTAATGACATCTAGTTTTGCATTATTCTCCTTTGAATCTCGCGTATCAACTTTCAGACCCAATGAGCTTAAAATGTGTTCGCTTGCTTTTAACCAGTCTTCATTGTGCGCTAGTGATACCTTAATCTTGCCCGTTGCTCTGTACTCAACTCTCTTTGCAGCATCCCACTCAATTCGCTTCTTTCTTGTATCGTGAAATTTGTCGTGAATCAAATGTTCCTTACCGTCATCTTGCAACAAACACAGAACAACCATGTCGCGGTATTGTTTGTGTTGATAAATATTCAACACATTGTCTTCGCGCACGGTGCTTGCGTGTTCGATAATCGGGCTAACTGCGACAATTAGAGCCTCTGTGTATACATCTGAAACTTCTACATCCCATTTTACAACGTTATCGAGGTCCGACCCAACAGAAGGAGACGCAGAAGGAGAGGGAGAATCAGAAGGAGAATCAGAAGGAAACGCGTCATCATCATCATCATCCTCATTCGACGCATCTTCCTCTGTAGTAGTAGGGTTGAATGAAGTGTAATCATTTTCCGGTTCATTGTCCTTCAACAGGTGTTGATATCTGAACCTAATAAACAAACCGTTGTCAATGGGGCGGTGATACATCAAGCCAATTTTATATTTCAAAGAATCGAGAATATTGGAGGTTGTGATTTGATAGTAAAGTTGCTTGCAGATACTTTTATCGAGGTAGTAATAAATCAATACACCTGTTTTATCTGGGTCGATAGAATCTTTATTCCACAAACCGATGTTGTGAACGCTCGCGTTTTCTGCCGAGCACTCGTACGTATTGTTTTCAATCGAGCCAGGATAATCTATAGTGATTTGGCTAATGGGGCTGGCGTTCTTCTTATCGTAATTATTGCTTCTCGAAATTACAAGTACTTGCGACTTCAACTGTGTAAAGTGAGCAGAAGCCAAGTTGCTTCCGAGACCAAATTTAGCCTGTTCAGTTGTAGAAACATCAGACCTTCTATCATTTATGGTTGCAAATTTATCTAATTGCTGTTTATTCATCCCACAATTATCACCCGAGTCTTTAAATATCATAATACAATTAACAAGGTCGAGAAAGATTTCTACTACATTGCACGATGCTGCAATACTATTATCAAGTAACTCCTTGACGGACTTTGTATTATCCATGCCATAACTCAACAAATTCATCACCGTGCCACTCGATTTTATTTTGCTCTTTTTTCCATTGTTGTTCGACATTCGTTGTTTGGTTTGGGTGGGTTGGGATTTCTAAAATAGTTTATTGATTGTGAACTATTTTAAATTAGATTCATTTTATTTGTTAAACAGCCGTTGTAAGAGAGTGCGTATAAGGGTTCGACCGGAATGCCTGGAGTAGGTTTCCGTCAAGCCGCGAGCTTTCGAAGCTGGGGTCATGCGTCTGCTTGTGTATCATCTTGCCGTACACCTCCTTTGACGGGGGCATCGGAACAACAGTCGAAGGGGCGTTCATCCTGTAATTGTAGCAATCCGCATCTTGTTTTGCAATATTGACATTAATCTTGGAATTGAATGTTTCAATCCCACCAGGATTCGGTCTGTTGTTGATGGTGGCAGACTTAATCTCATTGTTGGTCTGCTTGTAGGCTGCCTCGTACACCATGCTTCCGTATTGCGAACCGTGTCCTCCAGCCGAACCAATGTAACTTGAACAGTTGGCATCCCTCTGCGTCAGACCAGTAGGAGTGTAATTATTCACGTACATTCCCTCTTTCTGATTGCTGATGTTGAACGTCGGGGCGTACAATGTGGTCTCCTTGATGGTCGTATTCGTAGTATCGTTCGGATTGAGCACGTAGCTCTGCGGCACTGTCGTGCCGACCTCACCGTAAATTCGAACATTGTTAATTTGTTCCTCCTTGCGGGATGGGCGCAATATGTCCATAATAGGTGCAATGACAGCGCCTATCGCTCCACCAAACCCGCTCCTGAACGTGTCGGGTTGTTTGATGGTCGACCTGTGATTCGCGTAGTTAGTGTGACTCCTCAGTAAATTGTCACCATCATTGGTCGGCCCTCGACCAATCGCAGCAGACGGTTTCACATCGCACGTCATCGACTGGTGTCGCTTGCTCGCTTCGTAATTCTCCGGAGCATACCCAGCCTTTCTATCCGCGGGACCAGCAGGACCAGCGTAATCAACCTCGACATTGTTTCGCCTCAGAATCCCCATCTCTTGGATTGGGCGCAGCGTCTCTCCCTTCTCCGCACCAGTCGTCGTGAGCCACCTATCTTGTGAATTGACGAAGAACGTGTCGGGTCCCTGCTTCTCCACGCGACCAATAAGCCCGACATTTTTGATTTGGGCACTCGCGCCGCCTTGAAGGCCCTCCAGGGTGTACTCCAGTTTCGGATTAGTTGCAATTCTGAGCTGGTCGACCGTCTTGTCCAACCACTTGTCGCGCGCCTCCATGCCAGAGTTGAAACCGGCGTTGCCGCTCGTTCCGAACCCGTGGTCTAGTCCCGGCCCCACATTCTGGCTCTCGAATGGCTTGACATTATTGTTCTTCATGCTCGGATTAACTCGCGACTGGAAGAAGTCGCTTTGGTTCGGCGCACCATACGCCCACTGCATGTTTTCCTCTGGTTTGAACAGCGGACCCTGTTCGACCTTTTTGAACAACTGAGAACCGGTTCCGTTCATATTGTCCAAAACAGATTCCGCAATGTTATCATCGTACAAACGCCCTTTCACCTTCCCTCCGCTGAAAGGCACCATATTGTTGTGCTTAAACTGTCCCGAATTCATGTAATCGCCTGTCAACGAATACACCTGCTGAGGATTAGACCCCACAGCACCGCCACCGCGAACGGTATTCTCATAAGTGTTCTGATTGAAATATTTGTCACTTGCAGCATTCGGGTTCTGGTACTTCTGAACAGTGTCAACTACCTCACTGGTGTTCGGAACCGGGTAATTCTGAGGAGGAATATTAGTGTTTGGTATATAATTGGGTTTTCTGCCCATTGTAGAAAAATTTTCCTGTGATATTTTCACTGGTGCGGAAGAATTTGTATCTCTTGTCTTTTGATTCGATATTACGTACATTCCTCCCAATGCTATTAAAGGTATCGCTAATTCCATATTATATATAAAGTATTATATTTTTTAATTTGATAGTGTTACCCGTATTCTGTATTCTGCATTTCCAAAACAAGAATTATTGAGCTAAATATAAAATATAATATAATTGTATATCGCCTGCCGCCGCCATGGAAGATACATTTTTTAGTACAAAATTCGATAAAAAACAAGGTGTATATTACTATTCACTGCCGAAAAACACTGTATTGTACAGAGGAGATTCGTCGGTCATTGGCGATACAATGACATTGACGAACAGTCAAACGTTTTTTGGGTTCAATGCTGTTAATGTTGAAACCAATTATGGTACTACATTCGAGTTCAAGACAAAGAAACCACTCAAGTTGATTGCTCTTGATAAAAATCAGGATACGCCATTTTATGACAGCCTCAATGAGGAAAATCAAGAGGTACTAAACATTAATTATGGGTATACGAATCCTCGAGGAGAGAGAGAGTCTGTCGGTGTAAAGGACCGGATGATTTCTTCTCATATTTGCGATAGTTACCCTGGTTATCATGGATATGCGTGCGATACAATGAACACGGTCGCTGGGGG
>Ga0114958_10002033_pt1 | contig 15467 bp, 20 predicted proteins | sample C_130208_EF_Meta_FD_89577 | JGI IMG/M metagenome (GOLD analysis project Ga0114958, IMG submission 89577) | Freshwater microbial communities from Lake Croche, Canada to study carbon cycling - C_130208_EF_MetaG | ecosystem: Environmental > Aquatic > Freshwater > Lake | place: Lake Croche, Canada...
AATGATTTTATTTGCGTAGGGGTGGAGGGGAAGCCAGATGTCTATGATTTGAAGGATGGGAAGGGTCAGGATGTGGGTCGTGCGTCTGTTCAGACTCTGTCCATTAGTCAGGCTCTTCAGCAGAAACGTTCTACAGGAGAGCAAATACGTGTTATGGCGGAGTGGAATGAGGACTTTGAGTCCTATGTGGTTACGTCCGTTCTTTAGTTCTTTAGAATTTTTATATCAAGTATTATTAGAAATGGCGCGTTCCAGAACGTCCAAGAAGTCTAGAAAGCATTCCAAGCGCTATAGAAAGCACCGCGGCGGTGCGGGTTCTGGTTTTGAGCCTGATGGCCGTCTTTCTGCTGCGGCCCCTTATGCGATGGTACATAAGGCGTATGACGGCTGTATGGCTGCTACACGCCCCGGTGCCATATCATTTTCTGCATCCGGTGGTCTTCCGGGCATGAGAGGAGGTGCGTATACAAATAATCTATCCTCGTCAATTGCGGGATTTCCTGTCATTCAGCGCGATACGTCCCACTGCAGCTCTGGACAAAAGGGCGGCGCCAGTGATATGGGTGTTCTCCAGGAGTCGACGGCGCGTTACAGTATGGCCCCGAGTGACTTCAAGAATTCAGTGGGTGCCCCTATGCTCTTGAGTCAGCCCCTCAATCAGGTTGCGTGGTCAAAGGCTTGCACATCGACGGGTGGTGCAAGACGTAGACATACAAAGAAGTCAAGAAAGTCAAAGAAGTCAAAGAAGTCAAGAAAGCACCGTAAGTAAAGAGTTTCCTGATTCTAAATTAGCGTAGCATTCTTAAATTAAGCAATCTACGGAAGTCTATCATATGATTCAATATGCGGGTTTTTATTTAATTTATATATATATATATATAATATAAATAAATGGAATCACTTGATACAATTTTTGATAAATATAACACTGATAAAAATACAAGTTTTCATAATTATACAAGACAATATGATAGATTATTCAACGAATATCGAGATAAACCAGTAAAATATTTAGAAATTGGAGTTTTTAATGGAGGTAGTGTGAAAGCATTTAGAGAGGCATTTAAAAAATCGCCTTGTATTTTAGGTTTAGATATCAATAATAACTGCAAAATATATGAGGACGTTGAAAACAATATCTTTGTAGAAATAGGAGATGCTACAGATTCAAATTTTATAAAGACAATTACAGACAAATATGGATCATTTGATATTATTCTAGATGATGGGTCACATAAAAATAGAGATGTGATAAAATCGTTTGAAATATTATTTCCATTATTAAATGATAACGGCTTATATATTATTGAAGATACTATATGTTATAAATCACCGGACTACCTAGATACAACATGTGAAAATCATTTAGAATATTTTTATAAATATACAAAATATTTAAATCAATGGCGATTTGATTCAACAAGCGGCATTATAGACAACTGTATAGATCCTTTTAAAATAGAGAAAAAAACAAGTAATATATTTGAATATTCAATTGATAAAATGGAATATGGTTGTTCTTATATAGCTATTACAAAAAAAATTAGAACACATTGGATACCGTGAAGTGTACCAAAGATTATGAGACTCCAATATCATTAGGCTGCTACGCAGCCTAACGTATGGGGATATGCGTAGCACTTTAACTTTGGCACTTACCGGTAGGGGAAGCCAAATAAAAATTCCTAGAAAAACGTCTTAACACTCTTAAAACTCTTTTTTAAATCATTGATAATATGATCCTTATTCTTAAACGCGTAGAAGCCTGAATAAATGGAAGGAAAGACAAAAAGAATAGGAATCTCCCAGTATTTCTCACTTTGAATCGCAAAACAGAGACTTCCTCCCATTAGAAAATTGCGACTTGTTCCCATAACATAATGTGTAATAATCGGATGTGTCTGCATTCTAAGATTATTAAATGATTACTTCTTTAGTACTCATTTAATCATTGATAAAATAGTTACCGGAGATATCTAGAACTTTCTGCGCGTCTTTCTTGATTTCTTACTGCGACGTTTAGTCTTCCCCTTTCCTCCTTTACGCGGATCATTCCAGGGCATCCTTTGGCCATATCTTCTTCCCATACTCTGTTCTAGAGCAAACTGTTCGCGAGCATAATTTATGCTAGCATTTTGTACAGCGCGCAAATGTTTTTCAGGGTTCGGTCTAGATTCCGCAGTTCTTCCCTTAGAATAAAAAGTCTGTGTAACATTTCCAGTTGCAGGCCACGAAACACCTGGCTTCTTAGTGTTCCATTCGATGGCACCCGTCTCTGGATTGTAACGGCTACCAGTGATTCCTTGAGGGGCCGACATTCTAGAATATGCAAATATTTATTCTTCATCCACAAAGGCATAGGATGTCTTCTTGACAATCCTCTTAATCATTGAATCCTCCTTATCCGAATCTGAATCTTCCTTATAATCCTTAATCTTGTAACCGCATTTCTTATAATAGGTCATTCGCTCACGAGCCTGTGATTGATATGGCCTGTGGACATCCACGACATCCAAGATTAAGGGTGCCACCGTGCGCTCCTCAGGTCTCTGCCGCAAAATGCGCCCTGTACTCTGCTCAATCTTCTTTCTCGGACTCGCCATTAAAACGCAGTTCAGTGTCTTGATATTCATCGCCTCACTCGCCATTGAATATGAGGCCCAAATAATCTGCGCCGTCTTGGCGGCTTCTTCACGCACCTCCGTCTTCATTCCGCCAATGTAATAGCCCATCGTGCATCCCGTGGGCTTCAGTAATTCTTCCAGGGCATTCAGATGACCAATGCGGTCACTCAAGACTAGAATGCGCCGCTTGGGTTCCTTGATCAGCTCCTTGAGTTTATCGGCAATATATACATTTCGCCTTTCAAAGGCGACAATCTTCGAGAGAAGGGTCGCAAAGACAACATCTCCCTGATAATTCACTGGTGTATCGTTATAGACCGGGTCATCACAGCTAAATCGCATAATCTCCACAGACACCGTTTCATCCGCCTCGCGCCGCTTCTCCCAATAGACCGGCTTTCCCAAGTGCCACTCAAAGACCTTGGTCAAGCCGTCATCGCGTGTGGGGGTCGCACTCAAGCCAAGCATATGCTTCGTCTGCAACTTGGATAGGATTTTGCTGAAATGCTTCGCACCCAGATGGTGACACTCATCAAAGATGGTGAATCCGTAGGAGCGCAACATAGATTCTGGAATTTGCCTTTGAACAATGGTCTGAATCATACAGATTGTGCAGTCGTATTGCTCAGGCTCCACTTCCATCTTGCTGCCTTGAAAGCGACCGATACGAATCCCAGGAATAAGGCTCTTTAACTCTCCGGCCCATTGGTCAAGTAGAAACTCCTTGTCTACCACGACCATAAAGCGTCGCCCGAGTCGGAACGCAATGGCCAAGGCCATAAAGGTCTTTCCCTTTCCGCAGGGCACACAGATGAGACCATTCGCATCGGCGTCCATAAAGGTTTTGATGATGTTTTCCTGGTAGTCATATGGATTTCCAGTGAATTTGAGCGCCTGCGGCAAAGGTTCCCCATCAGACATCACGGAGATTTCCGCTGGGCCGATATTATCCCGCGCCCACATTCTGGGCAAGTAGAGGCGCGTGGAGGACTCAAGAAAGACGGGGAATTCATTGTCGGTTTGCGCTGCGAATCGCGTCATCGTGGCAGGTTTGACAGTCAACTGTTTTCTTAAACTTGCATTCAATTCGGGTGAGATGGATGACTTGAGAATCGCATAGCCGTGGGTCGTTAGAACACGTGATGACTCTGTTTTAGACATTTTTATAAGAGTAAAAGACGGATAAAGAAGAGTCAATTTTTGTTGTAGAGATAACTTAGAATGGTAGACCGGGCTACACAGGGAGTCGCTCTAATTATATTATTGACAGCCTTTCTTTTTGTTTCATCCATTGCATCTTATTTAGGTCCCGCCTTAGATACACTCCCTATCCGTATTGCTGCGGGGCTCATAATACTATCAGCCTTGCCTTATGATAAGATGATTGCTCTGGGAGTATTTATGGTTATCGCTGCCGTCTATATACAGCACCATCAAAACGCTCTTGATGAAATTGCATCTGCAGAGTCAGGAATGCACAACCCAACGATGAAGATGCCGAAGGCGATGGAGGACCTGGAGCACGGAGGACACGCGTCAGAATCACACGACGATATGGATTTCACGTCGAAGCAGGAGGACCAGGATAACGAGTTTCACCCCTCGGGTTCATCTATAGATGAAAAGCACACCTTACAGACAGAGGGGCTTGGGTCAAAGTCACAGAGTCTATTTCCGGATGATGCACATCACGCGGATTCCTTGATGCAGGGCAACCGAAATGGACACCACGATTAAATTCAGAACATCCTATAGATATACATAAAATGAATAATGCATTATTCATTTTATTGGTAGGAGTTATAGTGATTGCTATATCAGCAATACTATTTAAAACATATGAATACTTTGCCTCGTCACCTGTGGCCTGCGCATTTAAGACTCTTGGAACGTATAAGTTATCTACAAATAAATCTGAGGTTCTAAGTTCTAGTTCAAAGGGTCTTATGTACATATCGGATCTAACATCGTGGTCAAAGATTACATATAAAAAGTCAGATGATGAAACATATTCTTATACCGATTTCTCACCACTTGATTTAGCTGGCGTAAATGTAAAGTCAATCATAAACAAGGTTATGATTTGTAATAAGGTTCCTGAATTTAGTGCTACTGTAGGTGTCAATACGGAGGCGGCCCTAATTCTTTGTCTTCAGAGTAACACCACCCCTGGGTCAAGAGTCTTCTTTGTCAAGTGTTTCGTTCCAAGAGCAAGTGCCTCTGATAGCAATTCCATTGTTGGAGAAATAGGAGGCAATACGATTGCTACCTATCACGACGATGTGAAGCCTGTCGCGGTTATCCAGGGGGGTCTAGGTGTTCCAAATACAACGGATACGTATACCTTGTCTTATACAATTTGCGCGGCGAGCTCACGTCCTCCAGGATTTGCGTATTCCGACTGCTGTACCAGCATTCTAGATACTGCGTCAGTTACATCCATCGCAATGGTAGCTGCGGATATAACAAAGGCGGATGGTACCCAGTGCACGGATTCAGTTCCAACGAATACGCCTAATTCTACAGATACACGGTATTCAGGTCTAGGGGATTCCACGTGCGCCAGGGGTAAATACAGTGTAGTTACAGGTGGTGTCTGTACAGGTACAATAGATACAGACGCATATTTACTCGCGGTGAAATCATCAACGCCGACATTTTCAGGTGATAGCTGGCGTTTAGGAGGTAGTAATGATGAGTATGGAGCGTGGTTTAGAAGAACCCACGATGCATCTGGAAACTTAAATACACAGGATGATTCTTGGAAATCATGGCATAATAATGATTACTGGAAATTACGAAATATGGATAATTCTAAGAAATTAACTCCAAGTGATATTGCTAAGCTTAAGGCTCTTTCTGAAAATAAAAAACCAAATGAATTATCTTGGCCTCAAAAATACAATGAGACTAAACCAGATCCAAAGGCTACACTCAAGCCAGGGCTTTCGGAATGCCAGAAATACTACAATTGTAAGAAAAAGGATGACGATGATGACTATGATAGCAATGATTATGAAGGCGAGTGCTAAAGGCCTAAATACAGATTTACTATGTTATAAAGATGCATATTTTCATAGTTTGTTATAATGAAGCTATAATGATACCCCACACGGTGCATCATTATAGATCCAGATTTCCTAGTTCGAAGATTACCATTTACGATAATTACAGCACAGATGCAAGTGTTGACATTGCAAAGTCGCTTGGTTGTGAGGTTTGCCCCTGGAATACGGAGAATCAGATCAATGATTATCTGCTAATTAATTTAAAAAACACAGCCTGGAAATCTGCAGATGACTGGATTATTATCTGCGATATGGATGAATGGCTTTGTATAGATGAGGCCACCCTGAAATCTGAGGAAGAAAGGGGTGCCACAATTCTGAAGGTCAAGGGATACAATATGATTGGGAATTCACAAATGGAAAACCTGGAAGATGTTAACCTCCATCAGATTTCAATGGGTATCTTTAATCCATATGAGTGTAAGAATATTTGCTTTGATGCAAGAAAGATAAAAGATATACATTTCAGACTTGGTGCCCACCATTGCTCACCAGATGGTGATATAAAGTACAGTGAGAACGAGTATATCTTGAAACATATGGATGAACTTGGGTTCCCGTACAAGTGCTATAAGAATAAGATTCGCTATGAAAGATCTGAACAAATGCGCAAAGAGTTTGGTATGTGTCAGCACTATGTAGCGGACAATTCTATTCTGAAGGCGACCTTAGATAGACTCCAGGAGGAGTGTTACGATATTTCGAATCTTTTGTAAAACTTAAATCTGCAGCCTTATCAATGCACCATTGGTTGGGCTATGAAATACCGTCAATAATATAAGTTAAGCACCCCTAGTGCTTAACTTATATTATTTCGGTACTGCCGTTAATACTTAATTTAAGTGCACTTAAATTAAGTATTAAGCGGTATATAAATATGATCTTTTCTTAGATCCCATTTATATAACTGCTCTAACTTCAGCAAGGTTGTTCCAAGGCTTTCCTGTGTATAGTTTCCAATATGGGTAAATTCATTCCGCGTTGAATTGACTAATTGGGTTGATATAGATTTCATTTGGCTTATACGAAATCTAGATGGAAAATCAAATTTTACATACGAATATAAGATATATTCTCAATAATCACATTCGCTGTTTCATGCCAGCGATTTCCAGAAAATACCATAAGCTCTCCAGAATATCTCTTACCTCCCATTGTATAATTATATACAGATCTACCGATTGTCACTCTTATATTCGTATCTCTGCATTCCAATTTAAATGAAATCTTTGAATTCATCTGAATTTCAGTACAGTTTGGACGAGCAGCCCAATCGCCATCGTTTTCGTGTCCAACGTGAATTGCAAAGGTCTGAATTGTACCTGGGGCAAACCAAATACCTGGTGCACGAGAACCCAAGTCGCAGCAATCGTTTCCTGTCGTAAAATGAAACAGACACGCCCAACTAGATGGAAGTCCTTTCGGCGTGAAATCAAAGGAGAATGAAAAATTATGACTGACTGTTATCTTTCCAATTGCCTTACTATGACTGGGAGTCACTGTTTTTGGAAGGTCGGCTTCATTTGGATTTCTACACTGTATTCCACATATTACCCCCTGTCCAAGAACACATGGGTCCTTTTTCAACATATCGGCTAAACCGACATTGTTTTTCTCTAAAAAGGTGATTGCTCTATTTAAATCATAGCACGTCGTCGGAACAACAGATGATCCATCCGCTGGAACACCAGTGGAAATTAAAAGTGCAACATTATCACCACCCGTCGGTATGATACTTTTGTGACCACTTACTCTCATTTCATCAAGGGCCTTTCGGTTTAAACAGCTGTCCACCTTAGAATACTCTTCGGCTTCCGTGGAATATATCTTGCAACGAGGCTGCGTAATATCGAGAGGCTTAGACCCATCATTTGTTGTGCCTGAACTAGAGCACCCTTCATCCCTTCCTGAGCCGACTCTCTGAATAGGCCCGTAATAGTTATACATTGAATTAGGACAGAAACGTGCGGCCCGTTCTTTCCACTGCTTGTTCATCCACTCCGAGCAGGATTGCAGACCACCTGGAGGCTTCGGAGATAAACTGCAAATCGTAGAGCCATTGCACTGCTTATTCACAATGTCGCCTTCGCAGCAATTTGTATCCCCCTTGGGTGTAACGTATTGCGCGGCACCTGGAGGACAAGTTGTCATAACGATATCCGTGGTAAAACCTTCTGATTTACCTTGAATTTGTCTTATAAAGTCATTTCCTTTTAAGAAATATGCTATCATTATTGCACTTATACCTACACATATAAGCCATATGATAAGAGATATGGCCATCTACCTAATCGTGAAGTATAAATTTCATTTACTTTGAATCTACGACCTTTGTAAACATAACTCCCAATAAGATTAAACTAACCAACATCACCACGAACATTGCTAATTGTGTTAAGCCATTGTGAAAATCCTTGCGAACAAAGAAAAGTTGTGCGATATATCCTAAATCTAAAACAAGGAAAATCGTCGCAATCACAGTAATAATAATAAAGAGGATGTGCTGAATATCACCTGGCATCAGACCGGGATTATTTATACCATCTGCATTCATTAAGGACAGATCACCTCCTGCGGAATCGAAAGCCTCCTGCCTCATAGTATCGGCTAAACTTTGTCCCGTCTGTGGATCCACCAGAATCTGGTCATTGACCACATCCTTCTCAGGGTCAATTCTATAACACTTCATTGCCTTCCTTTTGGGAGGAACTGGTTTCGGTTGATTGATATCTGAGAGTTCACCAAGGGATTTCCCTAGGAAGGCCTCAGGTACCAAGATACTTAGTTTATTCATAGCCGTTGTAAAATCTGTAATTGCAGAAGCAGCCGGTAAAGGTTTCAGATTATCATTGGCTATACCTATACCATTCGGAAAGCCATCTGTTCCTAAGCCATCCTTGAACTGCACCTTGGTATTTCCATTGACACCCATATTCAGAAACAGATCCGCTACACGCTTGGGCTCAGTGACTAGCAAATATCTCGAAACAATGCTACACTTACCTAAGCCATTCGCATCGGCCACCACATAGAGTGGCTGTGTTGCAAGATGAACACGGACCTTTATGGAACCCGTCTTCGATGGATTCAAAAGCTTCGTAGATATACAGGTTTGATAGGTCACCATTGGCAAAAGTATTGATGAATTATATCCATAGAGTGAAGAAATATCAAGCGTTGTGGTCTGAGTATTTCCACGAAGGACCGCCTCATTCACGGAACTCAAAAAAGGCACAGAATTCCAGCTTGAAAATAAGAGTGGTCTACACATTAGAATTATATCAGGAGATGATGGATTCTCCGACTTATTGTTAATCTGGAAGGCCAGAATGATTTCATAGGTTGCACCGGGATTGTTTCCAAGATTATATAAATTTGTGTGTTGATTCTGTACAATCGATAAGACAGATGAACATCTATACATCGCACGACCATACGTGAGCGTTGTTCCAGATGTAATGCTATCGATACCTCGTATCTGAAACTTTTCTGCATCCTGGGTTACACTGATGGTTGTCTGCGCGGCCGGTGCCCAATTCACTGTAAAGTCACAAGGAGCCGTTAGAGCTCTCATCTTGGTATTCTGGTTTGACGATTCGATGCCCACCCAGGGATCTGTAAGAATTTGACTTAGCCTCATAGGAAATCCAGTGATATCTTCTGCCTGGCAATCTTGAGATGACATTTCTCCTTACTCTTACCCATCCTTTCTTATCGCACGAGATCTCTCACGCGATAGATTGTCACCTCACCTGTTTCACCTGTCGCCGATAATTTCACGTTGTCTCCGTCATATAGCTCAGGGCAGCCTACACCGTCCTGGCAATCACGTCCCTTTATTTTAATGGGAATTTGTACAGGGTTATAGGTATCTGTGCGAGTATAGTAATTGTAGCGGTCACGGGATGATATGGATCTGCGACCATACAAGGGAAGCAACTTACCGTCTGGGGTCTTCACGATTCCCATGGACTGATAGGCCTCAGGAAGACCCTGTGTCGGAATATTGAATGGTGCTGAAGGCGATGGAATGCGCGATAAATCTGGGCCGGTGTCCCAGAGCCGCTCGGCTTCAGGTGCGCGTGTATATCGGTCATCACCTGATTGCACATTCACTGAAGTTGCCCCTTGCCCACCTCTAGACAAAAGTTGTGCAAAGATATCGGTTGTTACCTTCGTCTCGTTACGGAGAGACCATGTAATAAGCCCCACCGTGACAAGGAGTATCAACACCAAAGTCACCGAAGGCCACGAAATTACATTAAAATGATTTGGGAAACATACCATCCCTGGGGGACAGTGTCTAGGCATAATTCACTTCTAAACTACTGAGGGAACATCTGCTGGAAGGTCTCCATCAATTGCTTTCCGTCATTCAACATTGGCTTCATTGTTCCGAGCATACCCATTAAGCTCTTCTGGGTCTCAATGAGCTGCTGAGTATCCTTTGTCATCGCATTGATTTGGTCAGGATTCAAACTCTTAATCGCCTTCATCAACGTGGAACCCGCATCAATGTGGGGACCGTTCTTGACCTGAGAAGGAATCTCACCGAGCTTGAAGGGCATTGGGAGTTCCTCCTTCTGTGGAGCCGGAGCTTGTGTTTCGTTCTTCTCCTTCTTTACATCCTCGTAGCCCTCTATCACAGGAGATAGGCCGGAAAGCGATGGAAATGATGAAAATCCTTCCTTTTCCTTTTCATCTTCTTCTTCAGTCATCTTACTCATAAGATTCGCGAGTTCCTCGGGATTTGCATCTAAGAATCCCTCCTTCAAGAGACCATACTTGAAGGCTACAACCATTGAAACTGTTATAAATGCCATTACTAAGTATGCATTGAATAGTGAAATATCATTTATAATTAACAAAATAAAGAATGAAGCCAGGGTCACTAGAACTGTGGCTAGGGCAGCCTTGAATTTTAGGTATAAAAATGGAAATACGAGTACCATTCCAGGAAATGCAGATACTAGATTCATTCCGATTGATTTCACTGAAGGAAGCTTCATCTATCTTAACCTAACAAAGGAAGAATTATGCGGTTGGAGCCCCAAAATAAACCGCCCACTAGCAAGGCCTTTGATATCTGTCCATAGACATTCATATCACCGGAGGACTTCAACATCCAAGGTGCATAGTGTGCCACGAGAACACTTAGGAAGGGCAGATTCACTACGAAGACCAAAATGGCAATGAGAATGGGTACCTTCATCTCCTCGGCGATGTAGTGACTCCAGGCCTTGCCTTGGCTAGCCTGCATAGAGGCAATCTGCGCGGCAAGTTGCGCCTGTTGCGCGTTTGTGGGCATACCAGAAGCAGGTCCCCAGTTTCCTCCAGCAGCAAATCCCGGAGTAGAACTCTGCAGCATCTGGGCGAAGTCGGCGGATGTTGGGTGCTGACCTCCAATAATATGCGCAGTCGCTGGGCCGGGATCCATCTGATAGTGTTGTGTGGATTGCTGGGGGGGAGGCATCGGCATCATTGAGCCACTCATTCCTCCTGGCGCTGCAGCGGAGGGCATACCCATTGTGGGCATACCCGGACGCATATCATTTCCCGTATTCATCTCTTGGTAAATCATCTTTACGAGGTCGCCATCGCCAGAAAGCGGCGCCTTCCCATCAAGGTCTGATAAGAGAGTTCCCGCGTTAGCCATTCTTTTTGTCTGGTGTAAAGAAACCCGGGCATACTAAGCGCGCTTAAACACGTTGATTCTCAAAGGCCTCTATCGCACCCGTGGCGGGGCAGTCCATAGGAACCGCCTCAAAGGTATAGCATTTGGTTGCAATGTGATAGACCGAGTGATTCACCTCGTGCAGAGGAGGTGCCTTGACAATCATACAATCTTTTCCACGGCACATCGGAGTCACGACCATTACGATGGCTAGGCCAAGCATAAAGGATACGATAATTCCGAAGACAGGTTTATTTAAAGCATCGCTTATCATCTTTTACTTCTACAACAACGTTAGGATAAGATGGTAGCAACGTTCCAATTCTTCCATTGGATGCCCTTTGCGGCGGGTGTCACAGTTGGACTTGCGTATATTGCAATGGGTGGGCGTGGTATGCATGAGGTTATTTACAAATATCCTCATCCAACAACGGTGGATGCCCTTGTCTATAAGGACCCAAATGGAGCGTGCTATAGATATAAGGTTGAGCAGGTGAATTGCGACAAGAACGAGCGTAAATTGAAGGAATATCCTTTGTCGGGTTAATGTTTACTGTTTACTGTTTACGTGTCTTACGCAACTTACGTATTTTACGTGTCTTACGTGAGCCACCCTTACCAAAATTATTTCTAAGTTGTCTTACAACTGATTGTGTCATTACGTTATAACTTCTACCTGCCCTTGCATTTTCTCTTGTAGGTTTATTTGGTGTTTTTCCAGATAAAAATTTTTGAATTTCAAATACTGAATTTTGAGGAAGTTGTCCTATAGTATCTGATGTATAAGGCTTACCAAGTGTTTTATTTAAGGTTTCTACATTTCTTAGCCTCAATCTAGCCAATAATACCTTATTAAAAACACGTATCAATTGATTCTTGGCTTCAAATAATTGAGCCTTTGTTGCGGGACCACTTTCTGGGATACCATCAATTACATATTTTATAAAACGAGTTAAATCACCCTGTGAGCCGTACAAATCACTCTCTGACCAATACAATTGGTCAAAATCAAACATTGCAACTTGATTCGTTTTGATAATACCTGGAAATTCGGGATCATTCATTATAGCAATTTCGAGTTGCTGTTTTTGTGTTCTATCATTTGATATTATTCTAAATTCATTTATTGCTTCAGGGGATATACTTTCAGTCGCCATTCTAATTTTAGATACACCTTATTTCTTCAACTTAAATATCTTTCTACCGATGATGGCTCCCTGAGCCGCCTTGGCGGTTTTTTGTGCCGCTTCCTGTAACTGTTGCTCTGCAATGGTCTTTTGCGGTTGTGTAGCTGTCGCTGTCGCTTGAGCCTTTGCAGCAGCAAGAGTCGCTGCGGTCTTTTGTGCCAAAGTAGCCGCCGCTTGCTCTGCCTGCATAGTCGCTGCCTGACCAGCCGCACCTAAGTCAACATAGAGGCTTGTAATAGGCTCTACGCGACGTTTCACCTGATAGACAGGTGCACCAATCTTGCGTACATCGCGCTTGCTTGCAAAGACATCCTTAAACGTAAGACCCTTCAGTTCCTCAACCCAGGTTTCAGGTCTCGCCAGAGCGGCTCGGCGTTCCATTAATTCCTTAATCTTCAGATTTTGAACAACCACTTCCGCAACACCTGCTCCGACTGTCTTATAGGTTTTCACGAGTTCAAGTAAGGTTTTACGCTCCACTTCTATCTCCTCCTCGAGGGCAGCAATTTCCTGGCGGCGACCATCTATCACCTGCTGGCGTTCCTCAAAGGTCTTCGGTCTACGATTGGGTAAGGCGACTCTGATTTCTGCACTATCGCGAACAGCCGGAATGACGGCCTCTGTGTCAGTGATTTCAACTGCCCGGTTGACTCTCTTTGCCTTTCTGAAAAATTTTGAGTCCAGCATCTGTCTTTCTGATTCAACCGGGTTTTTCTAAGTAGAGTTTTCTATTGCTGAAACAGAATGGCTACCGTTGGTGGCGATGTAAAGTCCTCAGGTGTAAACGGTGGAATTCGTATTGCCATTGCCTTACTGGTTTCCATTATTCTTGCCCTATTTATCCTATTTTGGGAAATGAATCACGGAATACCAGGAGCCCCTCAATGGCTTGGCCCTATGGTTATCCTACCCCTCTTGGCCGTAGTGCTCTCATTCGGCAGCAATTGTTTGATTCAGCAATTGAGTTGTTCTAAAATCCAATGGCTAATTCAACTTCAGAGGGTCGCGGTCGTTCCTGCACCCTTTTATGCAATGTGGCTCCTGCTGTATTTAATCCCTGGTCTCAGATGGCCTATTGAAGGCCTCGTACAAGCAGCTCCCACTGCCACTCGCAACGGCTTCTCATCTGCGTTTTACACCTTCTGGATTGGAATGTATTCCCAGGGACTCTTGAATAGTCTTGCTCAGCTCTGCCCTAAGTAATCTCAAGTGCCTTATTCATCATCAGGCGATGGTCCTAAGTATACATATCGAGGTACGCCGTCACGGCCTGTAGATGACTCATTGAGCATATAGTACCCGGGAGTTAACTCTTGAACCGCCTTGGCCTGTTTCGCATTTCGCACATTTGCCTTGGCTCTTGGCATATCAACCTCACCACTTGGAATGTAGAGAGCATCTTCAACAAAGAGAATGATTATATACGAGACTAAGGACCAGACAATTGTAAAGAGCCAGAAGGGAATATAGGTAAAATGATCCGGGTCACGACCAATACCGAATTCCTTCCAACGCCCGTCTTCTTTGAACATATACAGTGGTTTAATTAAGAGGACAACGGCAATTCCTGTTAAATATAATAATCCTGCGACAATCAGTCGCCTCATCTAACCGTTCTTCCTAAATTTCATATTGCCATAATCTGCAGAAATGCTCCTTCATTCTGGAATTGACTAAATACTTCATACAAGATATTATTTAAGTTTCGCCTTGAAAATTTACCATCTAGTCTCGATAGGGCATTTGTATGAGATGAATCAATTGGCTCATATATATTGGAATTATAAGGTGATACCACATTATGTATATACACATTCATTAGTCTCAAATAATATGAAATATAGTAATCATCGTGATAATGTATATATTCATTATTCTTGATTATTGCGTAGTATTCAGTGAATTTTCTTAAGATGCTGCTTTGGATTAAAAACCCATCAACTCCTTGTGCAATGTGAAAATCTCGCATATTATCCACGGTATAGACACAGTACGATGCACTACGAGTATTTTCATAGTCTTTTAAAAATAGATTAAAAAACTCTATCATATATGCCTTATATATCACATCATCATCGACTAAAATAATATACAAATCATCATTGAATTCATTTAAATCCATGTAACTCAATAATCCAAGGAGCTTCGTTCCTGGACCATAATCTGTATCCAGCATATTTAAGGTCACACACGTATTTGAATACCTTGTGCGGAATTCATTCAGATCTTCTTCAGGTATTTCTGCATTGTTAAATCTGAGTGAATACGTTCTCGGTATATTCACTACGATTTTAGTAGGTGGAATCGTCTGATTTAATAAACTATCAACTGATTTATATAAGGTATTAAATTTGCTCGGTATCGTTGTTAACGAGCAAATGTAATGTTTATTAGTCATTCTGATTATAGAATTCGATATATGTATTTAAACCAGCTTTATTCCTCATCAAATCCCATAATACCAGCGAGGTCTTCATCTCCAATGTAACCCGCCTCATCCCCATCTGTATTATAATATCCAAGCCCATCTAGACCTTGGCCATACCCCCCTTCGCCTTGACCGTAGGCTTCGCCTTGTGGTCCCTGCCCAGGGAAATCAATGATGCCCGCCTCCGCACGCTGCTCGCGCTCAATATCGTAACGATCTTGATCATAAGCATAGACACCCTTCGTTCCACCCACTGACCAGTCTCCAAGACCGAGTCGCATCTTAATCTTCTCAATATCCTTTCCTGCACGAGACATCACATTCATCTTCTTGATGATATTGGACTTCTCCATTTCATTGCGCTTGGCAATGAGTTCGCGGATTTGCTCAGGAGTATAACGGAATCCTTCCTCCTTAAAACGGTTTAGCATATCCGCCACGAATTTCGCAGGGAAAAGTGCCTGTTGCTCGACGTGTGATTCAGGA
>Ga0114958_10002034_pt1 | contig 15467 bp, 19 predicted proteins | sample C_130208_EF_Meta_FD_89577 | JGI IMG/M metagenome (GOLD analysis project Ga0114958, IMG submission 89577) | Freshwater microbial communities from Lake Croche, Canada to study carbon cycling - C_130208_EF_MetaG | ecosystem: Environmental > Aquatic > Freshwater > Lake | place: Lake Croche, Canada...
CAATACCTAAAGCAGCGCGAATCTGATGAAGAGCGAAGAAAACGTGAGCGGGCAACCGCCGAAAAGAAAGCAAGCGTTTTGCAACTTCAAGCTGCAAAGTTCGGAGCCAAAGCCTCTAAAGCTTCCGCTGCACATCAGATGGCTCGGAGAGCTGAGAAGCTACTGAGTGGACTGGATGATGTTAGAGAAGTTGATCGGGTAGCAAAGATTCGGTTCCCGGATCCGCAAGCCTGTGGGAAGACTCCTTTGTTTGCTCATAACCTCAGCAAAAGTTACGGTTCACTGGAGATTTTTACCGCTGTAGATTTGGCAATTGACCGTGGCTCAAAGGTTGTCATCATCGGCCTCAATGGTGCAGGTAAAACGACATTACTTAGAATTCTCGGTGGAATTGAAGAGGCAGATACTGGATCTATCGATCCAGGGCATGGTCTAAAAATTGGTTACTACGCTCAGGAACATGAGACTTTGGATGTGACTAAAACTGTTTTAGAGAATATGCAAGACGCAGCTCCAGAGCTAGGTGATACCGATGCACGTAAAGTTCTTGGCTCCTTTCTCTTCAGCGGGGATGATGTGAACAAGCTTGCAGGAGTGCTAAGTGGTGGAGAGAAAACTAGATTGGCTTTGGCATCGCTGGTTGTTTCCAGAGCAAATGTGCTCTTGCTTGATGAGCCAACTAACAACCTTGACCCAGCTAGCCGAGGGGAGATTCTCAGCGCTCTAGCTTCATTCACTGGCTCTGTTGTGCTTGTCTCTCACGATGTCGGTGCTGTTGATGCGCTAAATCCTGAACGCGTATTAGTGATGCCAGATGGTCAGGAAGATCTTTGGAACGAAGGTTACCGAGACCTAATCGTTCTCTCCTAAAGCACTTTTCTCCAATCTCCCAATAGGGTGGAAACAGTTGTCCACTTGAAAGGAACACATTATGGATTTAGTAACCCTCACCCAAGCTATGTTTATGCTCGGTTTTGTTGCAATGGCAGCCGGAACTTTCTTCTTCGTGCTAGAGCGCGGAGAGCTGAAAGGGGAAGGGCGTACTAGCGCTACCTACGCAGCGCTAATCACTTTCATTGCAGCCATCATGTATTGGCAGATGAAGGACATCGTCGCTTTTCCAAACCTTGGAGATGTGTCCCTAATTGCTCACACCATGCCAGTTAGGTACTTGGATTGGATTCTGACCACACCACTACTTTTGATCGAATTTGGGCTAATTGCAAAACTTGCTGGGGCAGAAAAGGGTTTGACCTATCGACTAGTGCTTGCCGATATTGTGATGATTGTCACCGGCTACTTCGGTGAAATTGGTGCAGCAGGTTCCATTGGAAATTATGTCAACTTTGCTCTTTCAACATTCGCTTGGGCATACATCGCATACACGCTTGGGCAGCTAAAGCCGACTAAGGGCACTGTCGCTGTGAAAGCCGCTGTAGCTAACATGAAGAAATTCGTCATCTTCGGTTGGTTGGTTTACCCAATTGGCACAGCGATTCAGGAATTTCTAGAACTCAACAACTCTGATGCAGAGAACATCAAAGTAGCAGTGTGTTCTGCAGCAATCATCTATGTGTTAGCTGATGTGGTTAACAAAGTCGGTTTCGGGATATTTGCACTAAAAGCATTCAAGAAAGACTAATTCTTTCTAGTGAGATGGCCGCGCTTTGAGCGCGGCTATTTTGCTTTAACCTAAAAGTTCGTCTTCAGCTTCAGCGTCGCGATCCTTGGTTAAAAGTTTTATCCTCCTAGGTTCAAGCCCTGCAACGAGTCTGCGATCTTGGGCAATTGTCCAGTAGAGCGCACCAAGAGCCATCAACGCAAAGAGTATCCACTGCATTGCATAACTTAGATGGTTCCCTTCATTGAGTTCTGGCATTGGCATTGTCGCTCCTGCTGAGAGCTTAGGAAATTCGGTTACCAATCGGCCATACGCTTGGGAATATTTCGGCAACGTAGCGATTGTTGCATTTGCAGTTATCAGGTCGATGCTCGGTAGCTGCCCAAGTGGAGCTCCACGATCTAGTTTTGGTTCAGTTGGACGAAGTCGCAAAGTCAGCTGTCGATGAGTGTCATTTATCTCAGGAACATAATCTGGGGCGTCTTGAAGGTTACCGGTTGGTAGCCAGCCTCGTTCAACCCAAATAATGTTCTGGCTGTCAGTCTGGAAAGCCACTAACTGAAGAAAGCCGGGGTTGCCGCCGAATGGCCTATTTCTGATCAGAAAGATATGTTTCTTCAAGTAGTGACCGGTTGCTATAACCTGCCGGTACTCAAGCTTTGGATTCCAAGTACTTTTTGGAGTTAGGAGCTCTTCCAGAACTACCGGTTTGTTGTTGTAGTTTTGCAGGACTATTTCATTAGCCTTTTGAACCTCAGCTGCTCTGGCAAATTGCCATTGAGATAAGAACCAGCAGGCTATTGCAAAAACCGTTGCCAATGAAATCCACGACAACCAACGAGTTATTCTCGCTCTACTTGCCATTCTCGGATTTACCGTTAGCTCTAAAAGCATCAGCGGAGATGCTCAACGTTGGTGCTTCCGCGGCACTTGCTCGCTTAGATTGAGTTCCTGGCCCCTGAGCGTTAGCGATAACTACTGCAAAGTATGGAAGAAATACTGCACCGGCAACAAAGATGAAGGTCCACCAGCCAAGTGGAATAGCTACCGCGAGAACTATGCAAATTACTCGGATAATCATTGCCACGGTGTATTTGATGAAACGTGAGCGGCGCTCTTCATATGGAGATTCCTCAATTGAGGTCACTGCTTGGGGTTGAGCCAATTGCTTCCTTTATTTCCTCGGGCCATCAAATCAGAGCCAAATGCAAGTCAAGTTATAAACTTTTACCTGTACGCCAATTATCTCTCTTAACTTCGAAGGCGAAATCAAAAATGACAGAACCCAGAACTGTTTTAGTCACCGGCGGAAACCGCGGTATTGGAAAGGCGATTGCAGAAGCATTTGTCGCTCAAGGGCATCGCGTTGCTGTGACCGTGAGAAGTGGGGAGGGACCTGCGGGAACTCTCAGCGTAAAGGCTGACGTTACTGATGCAGCATCTTTAGATGCCGCCTTTGCCGAAATAGAAGAGAAACTTGGTGCGGTTGAGATCCTGGTGGCAAATGCTGGAATAACGCGTGACACCTTGCTAATGCGCATGACCGATGAAGAGTTTGAAGAGGTAATCAACACCAACCTCTCTGGTGTCTTTCGTGTCCTGAAGCGTGCTACAAAAGGCATGATTAAAGCCAAATACGGTCGAGTTGTTTTCATTGGATCTGTGGTTGGATTACTTGGCAGCGCTGGCCAAGTCAACTACTCAGCGGCCAAGAGCGGGCTGGTCGGTATGGCTAGATCTGTCACTCGTGAACTTGGTGGACGTGGCATTACAGCCAACGTCGTTGCACCTGGATTTATTGATACGGATATGACCGCAGAGCTGAGCCAAGAGACTCAGGATGAATACAAGCGCAAGATTCCTGCGGGAAGATTTGCCTCCCCTGAGGAGGTTGCCAACGTCGTAACCTGGCTAGCCAGCGATTCTGCCTCATACATTTCAGGTGCTGTCATCCCAGTCGATGGTGGACTAGGCATGGGTCATTAGACCTAAAAACCCGCCTTCACTGGCAGAATAACTACTAAGAGAGCAAAGAGAAAGATTTACACATGGGAATCCTTGAAGGCAAGAAATTACTTATCACCGGAGTGCTAACCGAGGCATCAATTGCTTTCACAGTTGCCAGACTGGCTCAGGAGCAGGGTGCTGAGATTGTGCTTTCTTCCTACGGACGCATGCTTCCAATCACTGAAAAGATTGCCTTACGTCTACCTAAGCCTTGTGCTGTTATTGAACTAGATGCAACCAGCGATGAGGACCTAGCTGCCCTTCCAGCTCGAGTACTGGAGCACCTTCCATACCTTGATGGAATCGTGCATGCTATCGCATTTGCTCCGGGTACTGCTCTCGGCGGTAATTTCCTAGAAACCGAATGGCCAGACGTTTCAACCGCTATTCAGGTATCGGCTTATTCCCTGAAGTCAATCACCATGGCTGCTAAGTCAATTCTTCGTCCTGGTTCATCTATTGCCGGCCTTACCTTCGATGCATCGGTCTCTTGGCCTGTATACGACTGGATGGGTGTTGCCAAGGCCGCCTTTGAATCAACATCAAGATACCTTGCCCGCTACCTAGGCAAGGATGACATCCGCGTCAATTTGATTTCAGCAGGTCCGCTAAGAACTCCAGCAGGTAAGAGCATCCCAGGATTCTCTTCTATGGAAGATATCTGGGTTGATCGCGCACCATTGCACTGGGAACTTGCCGACACAGAGCCAGCTGCGAGAGGAATTGTAGCGCTACTAAGTGACTGGTTCCCGAAGACCACTGGTGAAATCATTCACGTGGATGGTGGATTGCACTCAACAGGACACTAGAAACCGATTAGAGGGATTAGTTCTCTCAAATCATTTCTGGCAATAAGCACATCAGCTCTGGCTCGAACTCTAGGTTTGGCATTAAACCCAACTGAGAGTCCAGCTATTTCCATCATGTCTAGGTCATTAGCTCCATCACCAACAGCTATCGTGTGAGCTAGATTTAGCCCAAGCTCCGCTGCCCATTCGTTTAAAGCCTTCGCTTTAGCAGGTTTATCGATTATTTCTCCCGAGACATTTCCAGTGAGCTTTCCAGCGCTAATCTCTAAAGAGTTGGCCCGATGAAAATCTAAATTCAATAGTTTGGCCAATGGCGCTAGCAATTCAATGAACCCTCCAGAGACTGCACCAACTTTTCCACCCACTGAGTGAATGTAATCGATAGTTTCTCTTGCGCCTGGAGTTAATCTCAGATTGGCAAATGTTTCACTGATAACGGACTCGGGGAGCCCTGCGAGGGTTTCGACTCTTGCTTTTAGGCTTCCGGTGAAATCAAGTTCTCCGGCCATAGCTCTTGCTGTTACCGCTTCGACTTCTGCTCTCATGCCAGCATGCTCTGCCAACAATTCAATGACCTCCTGCTGGATCAAAGTCGAATCAACATCGAAGACCACTAGTAGTCGGGCGGAATCGTGGCCATAAGTCATAGAAGAACTTTATTGCCAATAACCCATTGTCTTGTTCAGGAGTGGTCTTTGAGTGTCTAGCCGAAGGTTCGCAAACTTTCGCCTAGGCTAAAAAACTATGAACGAAGTTCTTAAATTTGACCAGGTCTCAGTTAGCCGTGGTGGCAAGGCAATACTCAGCGATATCTCCTGGACAGTTGCGCCTAACGAACGTTGGGTAATAGTTGGCCCGAACGGTGCAGGTAAAACGACCTTGCTGAGAGTAGCTGGAACGCATTTGCAACCAAGTACTGGAACTGTTCAGGTTTTAGGAAAAACTCTCGGCGAAGTAAATGTTTTTGATCTAAGAACAAGGATTGGCTTTGCCTCGAGTGCTGTTGCCAACCGAATTCCTAACTCAGAGAATGTTCTTGATGCCGTTATGACTGCCAGCTATGCCATCACCGGCAGGTTTAAGGAAAGTTACGACGAAGTAGACATCCGCCGTGCTAAACGTGTTTTAGGGGAGTGGCAGCTTTCTGACTACGCTGATAGACCCTTTGGAACTCTTAGCGATGGTGAACGTAAACGTACTCAGATTGCTAGAGCCGTGATGCCAGATCCAGAGCTATTACTACTGGATGAGCCTGTCGCAAGCCTAGACATTGGTTCCAGAGAAGCGACGATAAAAATTCTTGGGGGATATGCCTCCCATCCTGATGCTCCGGCAATAATTATGGTGACTCACCATCTAGAGGAGATTCCAACCGGCTTCACCCATGCCCTGATCCTCAAAGATGGCAAAATAACCGCCTCTGGCCCAATAACTCAGGCCCTAACCACCGAAAAGCTCAGTGAAGCCTACGGAATTCCGCTAGAAGTCGTGTTCTTTGGTGGACGTTTTGCAGTTAGAGCCAAGTAGGCTCTGGCTAAGCAGCAAACACTCTGGTATAGTTTCTAACTGGTGCAACGAGCACCAAATCCCATTTGAATTGAAAGATTTTCCTATGAAGGCTGACATCCACCCAAAGTATGAAGCAGTGGTTTTCCGTGACCTAGCTTCAGGCGTTGCATTTTTGACTCGTTCAACTGTCACCAGCAACAAGACAATTGAGTGGGAAGACGGTAACACTTACCCAGTGTTCGATGTTGAAATCTCATCTGAATCTCACCCTTTCTACACAGGAAAGCAGAGAATCATGGACTCAGCTGGTCGTGTTGAGCGCTTCAACGCTCGTTACAAGAAGTTTGGTGCACAGAACTAAGTTTTGTTCACAAAAGAAATGGACCTCGATTGAGGTCCATTTTGCTTTAATCGAACTTCTTGACCGGCCAACCAAATATCGGCTTGTAATCTGGTACATCGGTTTGACGCCACTTTGCGTAGCTCGCTTCTATCTCATCAGACCACTTAACTTGTAGATCATGGAGCTCTTGAGCTGAGGCAGGGAATGGCACAACAGGTTTCTCCTGCGCCATGAAGAATCGAAACATCCCTAGCCCAACGTGTCCAGCTGCAATAGCGTCGTCCTTGGCCGTGTGGGCGTTATCCAGTGAGACGTTGTATCTTTCAGCAGCAGCTCCAAGGGTGCGCTTGCCTTTACGGTATTTATCTATTGTTTTATCAATAACCAGCGGGTCAATAACATTTCCAAATTCGACCGGATGTAATCCATATCGCAGTGCTTCATAGTGCAGGATAGTGAAATCATAGGCAGCGTTGTATGCAAGGACCGGAATGCCCTCTGCAAAGCATGCGTTTATTGCGTCAAGAATTTCAGGGATTGCTATCTCCGCTTTTGGGGAGTCAACAACATCCTTGTCATAGTAACCATGCACTCGGCTGGCAATCTCTGGGATTGGAATTCCAGGGTTGATAACCCAATCTCTTCCACCGGGCAAGATTTCTCCACTTGAGTTCATTCTCTGGATTGATGCGGTGACAATTCGATCACCTCTAAGGTCAAGACCCGTGGTCTCAGTATCAAATACAGCAATGGTGCTCAGCCATTCTGGGAGCTCTAGTTTTAGGTTGTTTTCATTCACCGTCCCAGACTAGTTGCGACCATCGACAAAGGCCTTTAGAAACGGGCGTTGATTAGACTAGTCAGTAACCACGACACCTTCAAGGAATGGGTATGACAACAGCTGCGGAGCTAATGGAACTAGCTGAATCCCGCGCAATCAAAAAATCGATTGCTGTTGCTGGAGTAACTGCAGATTACTGGTTTTATCCAGCTCAAGTGACTAGACCAGAGTCTGCGACAAATGTCGTCCTTGCTCATGGCTATCGCGGAACCCACAAGGGTCTAGAGTCTTTCGCTGGGGGACTAAGTCAATTCAACGTGTATTCGCCTGACCTGCCTGGCTTCGGCACATCAGCGCCTATGCAAGGTATACACAATCTAGAAAACTATGTTCTCTGGTTCAAGGGCTTTCTCGACGCAATTGAAGTTAAGAATCCAGTTCTAATTGGTCATTCTTTTGGAACCTTACTTGTTACAGCCTGCGAAGCAGAGTATGGAGTCAGTCGAGCGTTAATCTGCATCAACCCCGTCGCTGGAGGTGTTACCAAAGGTGTTTCACGATTCCTATTGCAGTTAGTAAAGGGGTTTTACTGGTTAGCACACATTCTTCCTCTTCCTATAGGTATGAGAATGCTCAAAACTTGGATGCTAGTTGATGGGATGAGCGCATACACAACTAAGTCGAAGGACAAACAGCTTAGAAAGTGGATCAAAGCACAGCACGACAAGTACTTCAACAGCTTTGCTAACTCAGATGTGGTTTGGGAATCGTACATAGCTTCGGTGTCTCACACACTCCACCCTTATGTAGATAAATTGAAGAAACCAATATTGTTAGTAGCTGCCGAGCTGGACGAGGTCACACCGGTTAGCTCAGTTGTTGAGATTGCGCAGCGTATGCCGAATGCGCAGATTCACGTGATTGAAAACTGTGGTCACCTAGTTCACTATGAAGCAGCTGAAGAGACAGTTGCAGCAATGAAAACATTCATAACTGGGCTCAAGTGATGGAAGTTCTGCACTTTGATGCCAGGTTTGTTCGACTAGATCACCATGACGGCATTAGTCGCTTCTCGGTTGAGCTGATAAAGGCCTTGGCCGACAAAGTTAAAGTTATTGCCATAGTCCATGACCTGCGCCAACTAGAGCACTTGCCCAAAGACATCGAGTTTGTATTACTAAACAACCCGCAGTCACCTTTAGAATTCTTCATCGCCAGGAAACTAAACAAACTGGGAGCAACCCATGTTTTTTCACCGATGCAGATCATGGGGACTATAGGAAGAAAATATAAGCTCGTTCTCACTCTGCACGACCTGATTTACTATCGACATAAGAAACCACCGAAAGACCTCAACTTTTTAGTTCAACTTATTTGGCGCATCTATCACCTGACTTACTGGCCCCAGCGAATGTTGCTAAACCGAGCCGATGCGATAGCAACGGTTTCGAAGACTACGAAAAAGTTGATTGAAGAGCACCGATTGACTAAGCGTGAGGTGGGCGTCATCTATAACGCTGCGCCAGGTCAACCAGCAACCGCAAATCGAATCATGCCAACATCTAGAGACCTCTTATATATTGGCTCGTTCATGCCATACAAAAACGTGGACACTCTTGTCAGAGGATTAGGTTTACTTCCTGGCTTTGAACTTCATCTACTCAGCAAGATTGAGAACGGTAGGCGGTCTGAACTAGAGAATTTGGCTAAGAGCGTTGGGGCAGCACTCGTTTTCCATTCAGGTGTAAGCGATGAAGAGTACGCAAGCCTGTTGAAAGGCTCATTTGCTTTGGTTTCAGCAAGCCGCGATGAAGGCTTTGGTATTCCTTTAGTTGAAGCTATGCAGCAGGGCACTCCTGTCGTGGTCGCAGATCTTGAGATTTTTCACGAAGTCGCCGGTAACGCTGGTAACTACTTCTCGCCGGATCAACCAGCGGAGTTTGCTGCGCGTATCACTGAATTAGATAATGCCAAAGTGTGGGCGAAAACCTCAAGCCAAGTGCTTGGTAGAGCAAAGATGTTTAACTGGGACACCTCAGCAGAGGCATTACTAGAGCTATTTAGAAAGCTCGGATAGAGAAGTCGGGTTGTAGTTTGAAACCGACCAGATGCCATCAAGGTGAGTAAAGGTGTTCAGCGAAACATTTCCTAATCGATCACCATCCAGAGGATACTTATCCTCGCTAATAATCTTCAATAGCTTTCGAATTAGCGCTCCATGGGAAACAGCAAGAATTCGCTTAGAGTCATAGACGCTTGCTAATTGGTTCAAGAGATTAGCGCTTCTAATTCGTAAGTCATCTAGAGCTTCTAACCCAGGAATCTCTGAATGTGATTCGTATAAGTTTCTCCATTCGCTGTGACTCATCCCTTCGGCAACCCCGAAAGATCGCTCGATGAGTTCAGGGACAATCACTACTTCTAATCCCAGTGCAGACGCAACTATCTTTGCTGTGTCATGCGCTCTGGATAGGGGAGACGAAAGAATGAGCTCCCAGTCAGAGCCAAGCAGGTGATCAGCGGCTAGCTGAGCCTGTTTTATACCGGTTTGATTCAGAGGAATATCGCTAGAGCCTTGGAGGCGTAGATCTATGTTCCAGTCAGTTTGTCCGTGACGAAGCAAACCAAGATGAGTCTCAGTCAATGAGTAACCTTTCTAAGGCAAGTGAGGTGTTGGCTTCTATCTTGGCTATGGCAAGTTGGTCTGCCCTGGTGGGACCTATGTTCACAATAACAATTGGCTTAGATGCCTTGGCTGCTTGTTTCACGAAACGATAGCCAGAATTCACAGTTAATGAAGATCCAGCGATCAGCAATACATCTGCTGCCGCTAATTGATTTAAGGCCAGTTCCACCCGATTGGTTGGCACCGATTCCCCAAAGAAGACCACATCGGGTTTATATATTCCATCGCAATTCTTACATTTAGGGACTACAAAGTTCTCTGTTCCATCAACCTCAGCATCGCCATCAGGAGTAAATTCGACTGAAATGTCTTTGGTGATGTTTGGATTTAGTTCCTGCAAATACTCATCCATGGTGGTTCTTTCAATTGATTTCTTGCAACCGAGGCAAATTACTCTGTCTAGTCTGCCGTGAAGGTCAATCACGTTCTTGCTGCCTGCTGCCTGATGCAAACCGTCCACATTTTGCGTCACCAGTGCGGTCACTGCGCCATTGGATTGTCCTGAAGCGATGGCGAAGTGACCAGCATTCGGTTTGGCCAATGCGATTCTGGACCAGCCCACGAAGCTTCTAGCCCAATACTTTTGCTGAGCTTCAAAGGATGACATAAAAGTGTCATAGGTCATCGGATGTCTGGCTACTCGTCCTTGACCTCGATAATCAGGAATTCCAGAGTCCGTGCTGATACCTGCTCCAGTTAGCACAAAGAGTCTTCTGCCCGCAATTCGCTCACGTGCCACCTCTATTGAATACTGGGCGGCATCTGAAATATTTGGATTTTCAAGGTGAGACATTATTTAGCAGTTTACAACTTGAACTAATTGATTATTGACTGACAACCTGTTTCATGAGGAAATAGCGGTCTAACAGTCACTCGCCAGATGGCTCCATTGGAACTAAATCTTGATGCGGAATTCAATTTGGGTAAAAGCGAATTGAACTTATAGTTTTCTTCTGCAGTCATTGCCAAGCAGGACTGGGTCCTGTGCAGCGGGCTTGAGCCTACCCATTTGTGTATCTTGGTACCTGATTCTGTCGTTGATTCAGAAGCCATGTAAAGCCATTTAGTTGGCTTCCAAATAGTTGGTCTAGATTTGGTCCACATAAACTCAGAGCTGAAGGATTCCACCTTGTTCCTAAATTTTGAAGCTGCCAGACGTGCGTCCCTTTTTGATTTCGGTGTTACATCAGCGTCAAATCCCAGAGCATAAATCGATAACTTAGTTTGGAGCGCTTTAGTAGAGATTTGTGTCACGAAAGTCGTGTCAGGTACATCAACTATCAAAGGCATGCCCCAATCAAATTTAGGATCTGTTAGATGAAGTTCTTGAGCTGCCGCTAAAAATCTAGGAACTGCAGCCAGATCTTTCTTTTGCGTAAAACTCGAAACGAATTTTCCTGGGTATTGCTGTGTTTCGATTCTGCTGGGGACAATCAAAAGACCATCGCTATACAAAACAGCTGGCGTTCTCGAGAAAGCGTATTCTAATGTCGTGTATCCACCGGTGTCTTGAATTAACAAGGCAACATAGCGACTTGGGGTATTTACGGCTTGCGCAGAAAAACCATCTGATAGTCCTAGAAAAAGGGTAAAAATTGCTAATAACTTCAGTGAACGCATTTTCTTCCTTCCAGAATCGAGTGCTTTTGTTGAGTCTGGCATGAATATAGCATTTCTGACATAAACACCCAGCCACTGTTCAGGCTCGTCAGACCATGAACAAAGCCCCGATAGTTTATATCGGGGCTCTGTGGTAGCTGTCTCAAACTACGTGTCCGAGAGGGGACTTGAACCCCTACCCTCGAAAGGACTAACACCTCAAGCTAGCGCGTCTACCATTCCGCCACCCGGACTAAAGGATATTTTGAGCAACAGTTCTAAATGTTACTACTAAAGGCTTGAAAGTGAATTTGGGCAAGCCTCTGCCATTTTTCACAAACAAAGGGTAGTTTTGGCATATGTCGAACGCTAGAAGTGAACTAAATAAGTTTGTCGCCGCACTTGAAAGACATTTTGAGGCAGCTTCATCGGGTAGAGGCAATGACGATCCTGCCGTTCTAGCCTCCTACGAACATTTGAAAGCGGCTTTCCTTGACTACGAGGAGGCGCTTTCTGATGAATTCGAAGAGATTCTTCCTATGGAATTGGTTGAAGAGGACGAAGACTGGTCATGAACCTACTCCAAGCTATTGTGCTTGGAATTGTCCAGGGGCTAACAGAGTTCCTACCAATTTCATCTAGCGCTCACGTTCAAATCGTTTCAGAACTACTCAAGGTCCCGGGCATCTCAGACAAGAATTCTGCAACCACAGCATTCGTTGCAACTATTCAGCTTGGCACTGAGGCGGCCGTCCTGCTTTACTTTGCGAAGGACATTTGGCGATACCTTTCCGCGTTCGTTGGGGGAATTTTTAGCGCCGTTGTGCGAAAGACTCAAGATTTCAAGATGGCGATGTTCGTCATTATTGGTTCTATTCCAGTTGGTATCGCGGGTTTAGCATTCAGACATTTCATTGAAGAGACGGTTCGGACACTTTGGGTCATCAGCGCAACTCTGATTATTTTTGGAGTTGTCCTTCTGGTCGCAGATCGGGTCGGCGCAAAGAGTCGTGAAATCCAGGAGCTCAATGTCAAGAGCGCGATTGGATTTGGTTTAGGTCAAATGTTGTCTGTAATTCCAGGTGTCTCAAGATCTGGAGCGAGCATCAGCTTTGGATTATTTGCTGGATTCAGCAGAGCCAGCGCAGCAAGATTCAGCTTTCTTATTGGAATACCTGCCGTTTTGGTAAGTGGATTAATCGAATTCAAAGACAGCTATAAAAATCTTGACTCGAATCTGATGTCGGGAACTGTTGTTGCCACAGTAACCTCTTTCATAGTCGGTTACCTAGTCATCGCTGGTCTACTTAAATACCTCAACAAGGGCTCGTTTCTACCGTTTGTTGTGTGGCGAATTGTCGTCGGCGTTGCGCTGCTTGTCCTGCTAAGTACCGGGCTTATCGCCGCTTAACTTTCGGTGTTGCCAGCTTCGCCTTCGTTTTGACGCAAAAACTTTTCAAACTCTAACGCCAGCTGATCGGTGTTGAGCTCTTCGGCCTCAGATTCGTCTCTGGCCTTCTCTAAACTCACGATGTAGTTCTGAAGATCCTCGTCGCCCTCGACAAAATCATCCACTGATCTTTCCCATTCAAATGCGGAGTCGAGCAAAGGTTTGTGGTCAACGCTGAAGCTAAGCATTATTTCCAAATCATTTACCAGCGCCAAAGTTGCCTTGGGGGATGGCATCGATGCAACATAGTGCGGAACTTGCGCCCAGATCGAGATTGTTGGAAGTCCCGCTTTTTCGAATGCATGGCCAAGCACTGAAAGGAAGCCGGCTCTTCCGTCGTAATTACTTCGTTCAATGCCATAAAAGTTTCGCACTGAAGCAGTTTGACTGTTCTTGTATATGCGAATCGGTCTAGTGTGAGGTGTTTCCGATGCCAAAGAGCCAAGCATGATTACGGAAGTAATCTCTCTGTCCTCCACGATTTCTAAAATCTCATCTCTGAGGTACTGCCATTGAAGGGCTGGCTCTTGCCCAATTAGAAAATGCAAGCTCAGATTCGGGCTGGTCAATGCAGAGGCTGCTGTTGGGCCCCAGAGTTCCAGGCTTGGCCAAACGAAATCTCTTTCACCGTTTTCGTCTAGGACGATGATGGGGCGCTGTCTAGAAAAATCAAAGAAATCTTGATCATCGATGGCTAGTAGTTGCTCGCACTGGAGTCTTTCCCTTAGATAACTCGCTGCCGAGCTTGCAGATGCCCCAGCATCAGTCCAACCGTCTAATGCCACCACTAGAACTCGGCCACTAAATGGGTTAAGGTTTTCGTTCAATTTTCACCATTTCAAGGTTTAGCTTCAGTTAGAACTCTATTTCATTTAGCGCGGTTAGACTTTTCGCATTATGTTTCGTTCTAAACCCACCTTTGCAGTGCTGTTCGATATGGACGGAACGCTGATCGACTCAGAGCCATATTGGCTAGCTAGCGAGCAAGCACTGGCAGCTGAGCATAACGGCAATTGGACTCACGAGGATGGCTTATCTGTTGTTGGAATGAGCCTTGATGACTCATCAAAGCTATTCAAGGACAAAGCAAACATCAACTTAGAGCCGAGTGAAATTGTTACCAGGTTAACTAACGATGTTCAGAGCCAATTGGAGAAAGTCATCCCTTGGCGTCCAGGAGCGAAAGAGCTCCTTTTAGACCTTCGGAAGCGTGGGGTCAAGACTGCACTAGTTACGATGTCGCTAAGAAGAATGGCTCAGCAAGTCGTTGATGCTATCGACTTCGACGCTTTCGATGTAATTGTTGCGGGAGACGATGTCCTGCGCGGAAAGCCCCATCCTGAGCCTTACCTGTTGGCGGCTGAGCAATTAGGTATGAAGCCTGAAGACTGTGTGGCATTCGAAGACTCGATCTCGGGAATCACCTCTGCAGAGTCAGCCGGCACCATCGCTATCGGCGTTCCGAACTTCATCCCGATCCCTGAAAAAGAAGGAAGAATCCTTTGGGCCACCCTTGAAGGTGTGAACTATAAAACTCTAAGAAAGTTTGTGAAATGAAAAGTGTATTCCGCGGTGTATTTGTCTCTGGTGAGCGCGTTCAGCTCACCGGCCCAAAGGGCAGGCTAAACACAATAACGCTTAGAACTGGTGCGGTATTTGGCACCCATCGAGGGGATATCAAGCACGATGACATTATCGGTAAACCGGACGGTTCTGTTATTTCAAATCAAGCAGGTGTCGAATATTTAGCCCTAAGGCCTTTGCTCAACGACTTTGTTTTATCGATGCCTCGGGGAGCGGCAATCGTTTACCCCAAAGACGCCGCCAGCATAGTCACCATGGGGGATATCTTCCCTGGGGCTAATGTAGTGGAGGCGGGAGTTGGCTCTGGAGCTTTGAGCATGTATTTACTGAGAGCTATTGGTGATTCTGGTTCGCTGACTTCCTTTGAACGCAGGGCAGAGTTTGCTGAAATAGCAAAGGCAAATGTTGAAACTCAATTTGGCTATGTTCCAAGTAATTGGGAAATTAAGTTAGGAAGTTTGCAAGACGAGCTTGATGAAACTGTCAAGTCAGGATCAATCGATCGAGTGGTTTTAGACATGCTGGCCCCTTGGGAATGCATCGAAGCGGTTTCGGCCGCTCTAGCTCCTGGCGGAGTTTTGATTTGCTATGTGGCGACCGTCACTCAGCTCTCCAGAGTTGCCGAAGAAATCAAAGCAACCGGTAACTATGCCGACCCTGAAGCTTTTGAGTCACTTGTTCGTGGTTGGCACCTGCAAGGGCTGGCTGTGCGCCCTGAGCATCGAATGGGAGGCCACACAGGTTTCCTATTGACAGCCAGAAGGCTTGCACCCGGGACAATCCTGCCTAGTTTTAGTAGAAGGGCGAAACCAGAATTCGCCGATGAAGATCTTGCTGTTTGGAATCCAGAACATCTGGGGGAGCGCTCTGTCAGCGAAAAGAGATTGCGGAAATCTGTAAGGTCTGCCCAAAGCGCTGCTAGCTCTAAAAGTCAGGCTTTGGACAACTCTGAAGAGTAAACTTATCGCAACCTTTAGAAAGTGGTTTTCCAGTGTCAAAAATGAAGTTTGTTCTAGCAATATCAGCAGCCTCAGTCTTGCTTCTTGCAGGTTGTGCATCGAATTCGAACCCTGCAAAC
>Ga0114958_10002035_pt1 | contig 15466 bp, 12 predicted proteins | sample C_130208_EF_Meta_FD_89577 | JGI IMG/M metagenome (GOLD analysis project Ga0114958, IMG submission 89577) | Freshwater microbial communities from Lake Croche, Canada to study carbon cycling - C_130208_EF_MetaG | ecosystem: Environmental > Aquatic > Freshwater > Lake | place: Lake Croche, Canada...
CGAAAGAATGATTGAGGGTACAGCTGCAGCAGATAAGTTAGTTGTTGATATTATTGGTAGTTCAGAAAGAACAGTACCATCTAAACCTAACCCATTTATGAATGTATTAATTAATGAGATTTCTGAATATCCTACCAAACCTCCTGCAAAATTTTCAATTAGCAGCGATATCAAATCCCAACTAGACAGCCAATTTGAAAATAAGGTCTATGCCGACCCTGGTGATGTTTGGAATAGAAGCCAAAGTCAAAGAGAATTCTACACAATGCCATCAACAAGCATTCCCAATGACCGCGAAAGCTATCAAAATTGGTTATATCGTACCCCCGGTAAAACATGTAAAGAGGGCAATATGGCAGCATGTACAACAGAGGGCTCAGGTGGTTCTCAATATGTATATCTAGGCTTATAAATAGTATAAATAAATTTTAATATAGTATTTTCATAATATACTATGCTATTATTCACGATTTAACGCTCAGATTTACCACTGTAAAAATCTTTAAAAGGAGTATTTGTTAGATATAGGAAGATGACGTCTATACAAGGTACACCTAAAATGGACAAAATAACACCCATGCCTGGTGCATTTAAAATTAACGGTTTTACACGTGAACACGACGATATATGTTCATACAACCACGATTATCGTGAGTCAGTAGGTCCCGGTAAATATGCTGTTACCAATCTTATTCCCGATAGAGATGTTGTAATACCTCAAGCACTATCTAATCCTACTATTATTGCCGCTGAAGGATTCGGCTTTGACATGCAGGATATTGATTCCGACAGTATTTTAAGAAATAACCCAACATTGGAGGGTCGCGCAAGATGCCCATTGAGAGTTCAGTCCCGGCCATTTGCAACAGTTCCTTACATGGCTAGTGGTCGTGGAAATCAGGAGTTAGAATCTAGACTACAACAATCTGAGTTTGTAAGAACTGGTAAGGAATGTGGCACTGTTACTGAGACTTTTTTTTCCACCCAGTTTTATCCATTAATTCCTCATTTACAAAGCAATATTCAAAATCCAAGAAATTTAGTACCCGAAGTTGCCGCAAAGGGTTGGATTCATGGTGGAATTCCCAGCCGTCAATATGTCAGAGATTTGAATGTATAAGATTTTAAAATAAATATAAGTGTTTCCGAAGTTTCTTCGAAAACAGCTATATATCCATAAAAAAATCGTGTATCTACGCAGATAGATGAGCTCTTACAGCTATGCCGAAGTACCTGCAAATGGACCCACTGCTGCTCCCTCAACCCAATCCCCGTTATGGACACTAAACTGGACAAGAATCGGTGCCACTGAGGGTGGTAATGTTCGCGACCAGCAATCTGCTGATGCATACAGCTTTGTACAGATTCCCGAAAAGTGGGAGAATCCCAATAAGTGCCGTAATGCCCTAGGCTTAGTTGGCGGCTCTGAGGTTTCCCACGTAAAGGGTAACCTGATTGACCTGGAGTCTGACTTATATGGCATTACCCGCCCTAACTCCAAGTGTAATGCCAAGCAATATGTTCCTTCCTGCCCACTTGGTGGTGGTCAGTGCCCCGACTATCCCGCCGACATTCAGTTCCGCGACAAGTCCACTGCTGAATTCAAGACAGTAAATACTGAGCCATACCACTTACGCACTTGCCAGACATGGTCCTACCCTGGCACTCCTGTACCCAAGCCCTACGGACAGGAGACTTGCGAAATCACCCGCTTTTAAGGAAATACATAATCTATAGTGAAAGTATATTTTAGTAATATATCAATGATACATAACTAAAATGAAATCTTATTTTTTTTAAAGCAAATATTTGTTTATGCGTGGTTGTACACATTTTTTTGATACACTTTTTTAAAACAGTTATTAGTTAGAGAAGATGGCTTCATTAGCACAAACTGTAACCCCGGCTTCTAGAAATTGGACACGTGCCCGTACAGATGACTGCCACATTACAGACGATACACGCATAACAACAGGACCCGGCAGATATGTTCTTGAGGCGCCAAGTGGTTATTGTAATGGCACATTTACACCTGAGCCTACAACACGCCTTCAAAAGTGGGGTGATGCTCAAATTGATACCTATGGAAAGACTGATGTTGAGTCTGACCTATGGAACATCAATCGTAATACAACAAAAGAAGTATGTGGTCAATACGACCCTAATGACAATCGTATGAATAAGGCTGATAAGCGTGCAATTAAGGAGGCTTCTTTTCCCCAGACTCATGCCCGCCTTAATGACCCTCCCTGCACATTAAGAAGCACTGGCTGGAACCGCTTCCAATGGTTGGGTGAGAATCCACAAGAAACTGTTATGATGCCATTTGACTGGTTCATTCCTGGTCGTCTGATACACAAGGATGCTCACAGACCTTGTATTCCTACACCTTTGAGCCCTCAGCCTATTATTCCTGCGCCCCAGCATGTTGGAATCACAAAAGTAGATGTACCCGGCGCTTATGGTGTAACAATTACCGATGCCACTTCCCTTAGTGTAGGCTCTGTCCCGGCTCAGGTTTTGGCTCAGAATGCATTCAGAGATGCCAGCCCTGCCGGTATTCCTATGAATAATGAATCTGATAGCTATTTGCTTGATACACGTGAAGTCACTTGGCCTGAGGCACCTAGCCTACATGCTGTAGCATATCCCGTACCAACTGGACCTCCTTCTGTAGCCTGGCAGCGCAATGACTTTGCCCAGGGTATCTATAATACAAATACAATTCCTACTACTGGCATGACTGGCAGAGTATTACCCGGTCCTGCTTTAAAGACTACCACCTAACACTTTTTAGAAAAAAGTTGGACAAAAATCTGTAATTTGTTGAATTTATGATATAGAATAGGTTTTACTACAAACTATTCTTTATAAATAGAATAAAATGCCATATTTTGTTGTTAAAAGTGTTAAAACTTTTTATAAAAATAACTAGGTGACCGGCAGAGAGATGGAGACAGCCGCTTTTTTAGGAATGCTTGGCTTAGGCTATGCGCTATCGAATAAAAAAGAATCAAAAGAAGGATTTGATGTACAGTATGAACCTGTAAATAATACTCCAAATAATTATTCTTCTATAGTTCCTGGTGTTGCTGTTAAACAACCTCCCTTAAAATACGAAGCTCCACTTGGTATTAGACCTAATGCAGCAAAGGATTTAGATTTAATGTATAATTTCCCAGCCAGTACACGTATTGATAGTGAGCCTCACCCTGATAAGCAGGGCGGTTATTTAGGTTTTCCTGTACCTTCTGTATCATCAGTTCCACAAAAACCATCAGAATCTGTTATTTCTAATGTAAAGTTTAATACAAGTGGTTATGAGAAAACACCAACACTTACAAATGAAAAAGTTATTATTTCTCCCTTAACTGGTATTGCCATGAAGCCTGAAGAGTTCACGCATGCTAATATGGTGCCTTTCTATCGTGGCAATCTTAAACAGAACATGTCTGATGTAGCAAATAAAAATAAGCTTGATACATTTACCGGTGGTACAGCTTTTCAACAGGAAAAGCGTGAACAGGGTCCTATGTTTGAGGCAACACGTGAACCCACTGGTGTCCCCTTTGGTACTGAGATTTCTACAGATTACATGCAGAACTATGTAACAGGAAATGCGCCCAAAAACAGAGCGAATGAAAAACCATTTGAAACTGTTCGCGTAGGCAGAGGTCTTGGTCAAGGATTCACTAGCTTACCCAGTGGTGGATATCACCAAGCTGACGCATTAGTGTATGCCCGCCCTAGAACTACTGATGAATTACGTACAGCCAATAATCCCAAGTTGACCTATGAGGGACGTGTAGTAAAAGGTAGTCACTTTGTTACTGCGCCAGGTAAACTTGGTGAAGTTCGTAAGCATTTACCTGATAAGTTCTATTTGAACAAGAATGGTGAACGCAACTTCACAACTACTGGAGCTAATTTAAAAGCCACTGAGCGCCCAGTCCAAGTACTGCGTGAAACTACACGCCCAGATACTACCAAGGAATACGAAGGTCCTGCTAAATCTCAGGATTTCAATGCCACATACACCGTGCCATCCACACGTGCTCCCATGGTTAAACAGGCTGGTTCTTGGGGCTTCCGTAACGCTGACTCAACTAGCTATGCTGATAAGGATACTGAAAAGGGACAAAATGACTATGGTAAGGCGGGTATTGAGATTAGACCCAATGAACGTTTTTACACTGGAGAGCGTGGGCAAACACTCAACCCTAAACCACAGGGAACAGGCAAGGTTACGCTGCCATTACAAGATGGACCACGTCAAACACGTAAGGATGAGAATCTGGGTAATCCTAACCAAGCCGGTTACATTAATGTTGGAGCAGGTGGTGTTGGAAAAGGACCAGCTTATGACCCCAATGACATTGCCCGTACAACTATCAAGGAAACTGTCTTGGATGGTGACTATTTGGGTAATGCAGCTGGACCCTTGAAGCTGACTACATACGACCCTGATGATATTGCTAAGACAACTATACGTGAGACCACTGAAGATAGTGACTATGTTGGTGTTGTAGCCGGTCCCCAGAAGTTAACTGTATATGACCCTGATGATACAGCACGTACAACTATCAAGGAAACTACTGAGGATAGCGACTATGTAGGTGTTGTTGCTGGTCCTCAGAAGTTAACAGTCTATGACCCTGATGATATTGCCAAGACAACTATACGTGAGACTACAGAGGACAGTGATTATATTGGTGTTGTTGCTGGACCTGTCAAGCTCACAGTCTATGACCCCAATGATGTTGCCCGTACAACTATCAAGGAGACTACAGAGGACAGTGATTATGTAGGTATTGCTGCACCCAATAAGCCTTCTCAGTTAACGATTTATGACCCAGAAGATATTGCCAAAATAACAATTCGTAATACAACCGATAATTTGGACTACAACAGAAACTTTGGGCGTGCCGATAATCCTGAGGAAGGATATGTACCCTATAGTGATATTGCGCGTGTTACCGACAGAGAGGCAATTAGTGCAACATCTGAGTATTATGGTAATGCTGATTCTGAGGTACCCAAGGAAATGGTTACACCCTTTCCTGATGGAGCGCGCAAGACACAGAAATCTGCTATTAGCGCTAAATCTGACTACACCGGTGTTGGTTACTCTGAGGATAAGAAGCAGATTGTCAATCCTTATTTGGATGGCGCACGCCAGACTCAAAAGGCGGCTATTTCTGCTAAATCTTCCTACACTGGCTCTGCTGGTACTGCTAATGCCAAGGCACCCCGTTCTGAGGCTGCTGAACGTATGATGAGACAGTATCCTCAGAAGGAAAATATTGCTAAGGGACGTGCTCCAGCAGGTAATATTGCTGTATTTAATGGTGAAGACTATGTGAATATCAAATATAATAAAATAGAATCTGACTACATTAATGACCGTTCACCTATTGTTAATAGGGTTCTCAATGCACCACCTTCTGAGGGTCAGTTAGGTATTATGAGACCACGTGCTGTTCTCAAGTTGGACGTAGGAATGGAGCGTAATGCACCAGAGGTTATTGAGGCTTTGGAAACTAATCCATATGTCATTCCTTTACACTCTACTGCGTCAAAGGCATCTGCTGGTGAAATTAAGTATATTGATGGTAATGCACATGTTAAAATGGGTCCCGATTCACGCAGGGATGAAAGTGGTGCTATTATCAATAGAAAGGCGGTTAAAAATTACACAAGCTAATATACACTTTTTAGAAAAAACGTTCAGAAAAATCTTGTATCTATTTTATAATGTATTATTAGAAATAATAGATTATGGCTACACACACAGTTGCTACATACAATATGAGTTTTGCTGGGGATGCTGGCTTAGACCCTAGAAGAGCTGGTGTATTTGAAAGTGAAGGTGCATTTCACCTTTCTAATCAATCCGGTAATCCACGTCAATTTTGGATAAATGCTTTGAAAGTAGTTGTTGATTTTTGGTCTAATGTACCAAATGCCTCTGTTATGGGTCTTCAGGAAATTAATAAGACAGCAGTTGGCACTGCCACAGGTAGCGCACTAATTGAAGCTAGTGTACAAGCAGCTGTAGCATCTAGAAATGACGCATTTGAAGTCGCTATTATTACAGAAGAGGTTGTAGTTAATCCCAATGTTAAGCCAGCTGTTATGCTAATTTGGAATACATCTAAGCTTGGTCAACTGGTAAGACATGTTATTGCTGATTTAGACTATATTCCCGGCGATGAAGCCGTAGAAATGGTAAGTAAACCAAATGGTAGCCAGGTTAAGAAATCTGGAAAACAAACTGGGCGCCCAATTTTAATGGTTTTGACGGATAAGGGTTATTTACTTATTAACTGCCATGCCCCCAATCATGCTGAATTAAGTGCAAAGAATCTTACTGATTTTCGGAATACTTTGGGTGCAAAGGTTGCGGCATTTGTAGGTTCCGATAAAGTGAATGCGGATAAGGTATTTTTGATGGGTGATTTTAATGATAGATACGATGCTTTACAAAGCGTTAATTTATCTGTTGGCGACCTTAAGTACAAGGGTAAGGCTCCCCTTTCCTGCTGCCACAATTGGGATAGTAGCTGTACAGATGCCCGCTATCAGCATTTAGAAATTGCTGGACGTGAAAAAATTGGAACTTGTGACCCTAAAGGACAACCCCTTGCTGGACCAGGAGTTCGAACTGTTATGGGTGAAGAAGGAAATATAGAAAATTACAGATACTATGGCGATAAAGTATTTGGCTCTAAGCCATCAGAAATGGCTGATGGAAATATCCAAATCTACCCTCCTGGGCGCCGCGGTCCTTCTCAGGAAAGCGACCATGAAATGGTTATTGCAACATTTAAATCTGGCGCAGCTGGCGGCAGACGTAAACAAAGCCGTAAAACAAGGCGCAAAACTAGACGTTCTAGTCGCCGTTAAATTTTTTTATTAATAAATAACAGATGGAACAACTAAATCTTGAGGAAAACCCACAGGAACAAAATGCAGAGGCGCAAAAACAGATGAAAATTAGGGAACTTATACAATCCTATTGCGAAGTTCCCGAACAGGAAGGAGATGAGGCTCCTGGGCGCTGGTTTTTAGCCACTACTCAAATAGTTGATGAAATCGTAAAGATTGCTAAGACTGTTGCCGGTGGTAGACGTAAGAATCGCTCTACTAGACGGAATAACAGGCGCAATAACAGGCGCTAATATTAAATATCATAACTTAATTACATCCCTTAAAAGGGGGTATAATTAAGTGTTTAGTATTTCTAAAGGGTCTAAACCTGAGATTTATTAATGTTATAGATGGATTCTAAATTACTTGACCCCTTTACACCAAAACTTATAAAGGATATTGTTGGTAATACAGAATTATGGCAGACAATTGCTAGTAAAATAGAAAATAAGATTTGTCCGCATTTAATTATTTGTGGTCCGTCAGGTGTTGGAAAATCACTATTTATGCGTAATTGCCTGCTATTGCGAGGTTATACTGTTCTTGTACATAACTGTATTGCTGACTCTGGATTGCGTGATGTACGAGACTCTATTCGTTCCTTTGCCCGTGGTGGCATTGACAGTAATAAAAATCATCGATGGATTATTCTTGAGCATGCTGATTCACTAACTGCAGATACTCAAGCCTTTTTACGTCGTCTTTTAGAAACAGCTTCTGGCTCTACCCGCTTTATCTTTGAGGTACGTGAAAGCGGTGCTATTTCTGAACCTATATTATCACGTTCGTGGCTATGTACAGTTGATACACCTTCTATTCCAGAAATTCGCTATGAGATTCTACGCCGTACAAATTATGAACTTTCTGAAGAATTAGCTGAACGTATAGCTTATGAATCCTGTGGTAATGTTCGTAGTGCTATTCATCAAGCATTGGCTATTTTAAGAAATAAGCTATCTGGAACTAATATTGGAAATGGTAATAGCTTTATGAATGAACGATGGTCTTTAAAGCCAGAAGACAAGACTACAGATACATACTGTCGATGGGCGTGTGAAACTATACAAATGCTAAGAAAACAGGGAGCAGACCCAAGAACGTTTTTACGCCTTAAAATGACTAATAACCCCCATGCTTTGCGGATTTTATCACAATGGAATCGCCCCGGTGGAGCTAGTAGTCGTGCACTATGGCTTCATGCTATGTGCGGTTAAAGCAGTTAAGGATAAGCTAAATCATTACTAATAACATGGAATCTATATCGACTTATTCTGAGGCACGTAATGAATATTTAAAGCAACTATCTACATGGATAGTTCCATATATGATTATGCACTATCGCAATATTTGGTCTGAAGCTCAGAAAATTGGTGGACAGCAGCGGGAAATGGTAGTATTTCAAGAAAAGTGTGCTGAGGTACCAAAATGGAACCAAGATATTATTGACCTGAATGTTGGCAAGCTACTTGAAAGCTGTAGATGTGATTATCTTGAAGAGCTAATGGCAGCAGTATTTATCGCCCACACAAAGGTATTAATTGCTATTCGTGTATCTTCTAGACATAAGAAGCTACAGATAACCTTACCAAAACTTGACCACTTTATGCATCGCATATTCTCTGAGTGCGCACGCTCATTTTGGAAGACACCTTTTCTATTTCTTGATGACCAAAAACCAATAGAGATGCAAAAGAATCTTCTACAAGCGGAGGTTCTTTGTAGTGACGCTATTGCTGCTGCTGTTAGAAGTTTGTTGCCTATTAAGAATATACTAAATGAATATTTATCTGACGATGTAATGGCTGCTGAACCCGTTATAGAGGAGGCTGAAGAGATTAAGCCTATTGTTGGTGGTTCTGCTCCTGCTCCTGCTCCTGCTCCTGCTCCTGTTCCTGTTTCTCCTCCTAAACCTGTTGTTGAAGAATCTATTGTTGAGCAACCAGTTGCTGCCCCTGAACAACCTGTAGAAGAGGATGCCTCCAAAAAGACGCCTGAGGTAGTTGTTGAGAAACTAGAAGAGGAACAGGCACCTGAATTAGTAGTTTCTGAAATACCTTCTTCTGATTCTGCTCCAGTCGCATTAGTTCCTGAACTAGAAATGCCTATGCCAACTCCTATTCCTGCTGTTGAACCTGAAGAGATTGTAATCGATACTGAACCTGCCGTTCGGTTCAGTGACTATGATAATGTATTTGATGAAAGCAGCCCTCAAGTAGGTACATTTGCATATAATCCTAAGAATGATGATAATGAGCCTCCGCAATTACAAATTATTGAAGATTCAGGCACTCCTTTAGCCGCAGACGATTCAGTTACTAATCTTGAAGCCTCCGGCTCTAGTTTAATGGATGTCGATGAAATTCTTGAATGAGTAAAAATCACAGATAAATAAAGACAATTATCTAATAATACACATGAGCCAAGGACTGACTGTTTTTGTAGCGGCTATAATTATTGGTGTTATATCCGTTGCCATTTTGGCGGGTTACACTAGTACAAGGGCATCAAAGTTACCAGAACATAATGAAATTATACAAGTATTTGTATCTGGTGGCGTAGTTGGTGGATTTATTGCCTATTTAGTTACAAGCGGATTTCTTCATGGCTCTTCTCTTATGAACATGCTATCTGCTGATGTTTCCTCTGTAGTGAAAGATTTGAAGGGCGGTGACGATAGTTCTGTTGTCAATACCTTCGATGGTCCTGTTGTTAAGGAGGTGGTAGAGGAAGTTGCTAAGAACAGTGGCAATAGCGCAAAAGCGGCTGCATCTGTAAATATTCCTGCTTTGAGCGGTATGGTTGGTGGCTTCTTGAAGTCTATGGGTATGGATAATAAGACACTTCAAGAGTTAAATGTTGGAATGCCAACATTTTAAGGTTAAGTAAAGGGACTTATAGCCAATATAAGTATTTTGAATAAGATGACTGATAGTCAAATTATTCAAAGTAACCAGCAAATTGTTGTTATGAAAGGGTGGGAGGGTTTTGCCGACCGCCTACAAATTCTATCACACTGTCTGCATTACTGTAAGGTTCACGGAGCTGCTATTTGCCTGGATTGGCGTGACTACATGTGGGGTCAAGGGGATTTGGATTTCAGTGACTATTTTGAAATAGTCGATATTCCTGTTGTCAGCCTAGACTATGTTTTAGAGCGGATGAAAAATGGTGCCACTATTTCACCACCCGCATGGAATCTTGAAAACATGACCGCTATTCCCAATGAAAGTGTTCACTTTGATATTTTTTCTACATCAATTAATAATTCCTACACTAAAATTAATTCTGATATTCTAGTTAACAATGGAAAAGGTATACGCATGTGGCATATTGATAATTTAATTTCTAATATACGTGTGAAGAAGCCTATTGCTGATATCATATCTGCACGCTTAGCTAAACTAGAAAGTCCCTTTACTGCTATACATTTACGTGGTACAGACAGGCTTTCCAACTTAACTCCTGAAGCCGCAATTCTACCTGCTGTTGATGCAATTTCTAATCAAGCACCCCATATTCAAGCAAGAATGTATGTACTCAGCGATATGAATTCTATGATTAAATCTTGGATAGCCAAATTCCCTCAAACTAAGCAATTATATAGTGATTATGAAATTTATAAGCTTCCAAATGGAACTCAGGGCACACACCAATTACCAAAGGAGGCACTGGGATTTTATGGAGTCAAAAAACATACGATGAATATTGACACTATAACTGATTTTCTGATTATGTGTTTTTCTAACTGGTCTTTTGGAAATTCAAAAGAAAGCACATACACAAGTCTTGCTGCATTTATGCGCCAGGGTGGAAAAATTGGTATTTCTAAATGGTTACATGGTTTTATGCCACAAACTAATGGACTTTAAGTATATAAACCCTTCCAAGACTGGTCCTCCTCTTCACGCTTCTTAAGAAGTAGCTTTACATGCTCCTTCTTGAGAATAAAGGGCAGACTGAACTCTGGAATCGCAAACGGCACCTTACTAGGGTCATTGTAGAAGCGTAGAAGGTTAAGCTTGCTCATTATTGTGTGAATACTACGCTTGAGCTCACGAACACCCTTTTCATCACCAGTAAATTCCTCAATAATATACTGTACAACCTCCTTACTAATCGACAACTTCTCAAATAATCCAATCTCTTTTAGGGTCTGGTCAATCAGATACTGCTCAGCAATTACCTGCTTCTCCTTGAGGTTGAAGCCAGAAACCTTAATATTATACATGCGGTCACGTAGAATAGGATTCACACGCTCGTGATTATTGTGGCTGAAGATAAACAGGCACCTACTAAGGTCAAGGTCGATTCCACTAAAATACTTATCTTGGAACTTATCGTTTTGAGACCCATCTGTAATATGGATAAGCAGATTCATAATCTCCTCACCCTTAGGTGTCTCACTAATCTTATCCAGCTCATCAAAGTAGATAATGGGATTCATACACTTTGACTGCATCAGAATATCAGCAATACGCCCCCAAGTAGAACCCTCATAGGTATAAGAATGACCATCAAGGTATGAAGCATCTGATGCGCCTCCTAGGCTCACAAAATGAAATGGGCGCTCAAGAGCCTTAGCAATGCCGTTCTTTACTAGCGTAGTCTTACCTACACCCATAGGACCGTGAATACTGAGAACATTGCCAATGCCCTTAGGATTAGCAATCCAGCTGCTAACAAACTGGAGAATCTGTAGCTTTGCCTCATCGTGACCGTAAATCGCCTCATCCATATTTTGACGTACCTTGGTTACAAATGTTGCACATGCCTCACCACCATCCTCCAGCTTCACGGGCAAATCCTTATAGGAACCTAGAGGAAGGTTAGAATAGCCCTCAATCCAATGGAAACCCTTATAATACTCAGATGTGGATGCATCCATATTCATCAGTGCATTATATTTGCCTAATGCTAGCTTCTCTACCTGAGGCGCAACTAGCTTCTCAAGAATCTTAAACTTCAATGGGACCTGTGTCTCATCCATAGAAAACTTACGTTCCATCTTCTCAATAATCATGTTCTGCTTACTATCAGATAGGCTCTTGAAATATGAGATATCACTGTCAATGTTGTGTGCGTTCTCCTCATTTTCACCCTCCTTCTGAACAAGCTTTACAAACTTCTGCACAACAGGGGGCTGCTCCCTCATTTTGTATTTTTTAGGCTGCTTTGGGTCAGCAGCCGCCCCAAAACTACTAATCATAAGACCAATACGTTGATTACGATTGGACTTCTCCTCATCCTCATCGTCACTAGAATCAGTTTCCTCCATTTCTGATTCTGAGCTTGAGTCTGATTCAGAGCTTGATTCTGAACTAGTCTCTGATTCAGTTTCTGCCTTGCGCACGATTGGCTTCTTTGCAGACATCTTTCGCAGACGTTGACGCTTTGGCTTGACTTCCTCAAGACTTGAGTCAGAATCACTAGTATCCTCAACTATATGATTACGTTTCATCTCTTTGCTTGACATCTTTTTTTTGCTGCTATTTACCTCAATTTTTCTGTTACTTTTGTTATGTTTAATTGGAGGGGCAGGTTCTGGAGAAGACTCGGGCTTCAAATGCTTACGAATTTTACTCATTGCCTTTACAGCTGCCTTTCGCTGCGTACGCCGCGATTTCTTTGGTTCTTCTACGTAACTAGAATCAGATTCAGACTCCATTTCATCATCATCTGTTACATAATCATCATCCTCCTCCTCAGTATAATCATAGTCAATAAGATTGCGGATGTTTCCCTTGCTGTCAACACTACTATCATCATCGTCTGATGGTGGTGCTTTGCGTCGGCGCTCCTTGGGTGCATTCTTACGTGGCATTTTCGATTGCTTTAATTAATAAGTATTTAAAAATAGGATTCATTTTTTATGGCATTTTATAACATAAAAAATATGTATATTTTTTTACTATTTAATTAGGTAACGACTCAACAATATCCATAATCTTAAAGCGTGCCTTGATTGTGTAGCCAGTAGTTACATCCTTAGGCTTCTCAATAATCTTCTTCAAGGCATCAAGCATATTCTCAATGTATGGGGGATAAGGTGCGGTCTTCGTTACATTTACTGTACAAACAATCTTGTAAAGGCTTGCCAGATACTCTTCAACAAGAAGTGTATTTGTTACATCCTTCTCAATCTTACTTAGTGAATCAAGAATAGCCTTGACTGTTATCTCAATTGCATCAACGGGCAATAGACCCTTGTTGTAAATCTCAGCTAGGAAGTGGCTGTATCCGTAACGAAACTTCTTCTTAATCTGAGCATCAAGAAACTTCTTATAATCATCAGTGCCCTGGTCAGGAACATCGCGCGCCTCTTGAAAGATAGAAATGTAGTTAGAATAAATCAGCCCAATCTCTGTGACCAGATGGGGGAACTTTTGTGTCAGTTCTGAAAGCAACCGTGCATAAAGCTCACAGTAGTTTTCCTCAGAAGCGGCTTTTGAAAATAGCAAGTCCATAAACTCTGATATAAACTCTGTCTCTCCGCTATTCATGATTTGCTCAAGAAAGGATTTGATACCATCATAGTTCTTCAGGCTGAACTTATTCAGCTTGGAACGAATGTGTCCAATAATACGGTCCTCTACCTTCTTATCTGATACAATGGAGCTCACATAGCGACCGCCAGCTGGAAATACAGGTGAGTGCGATTGCTCATTAGGAGTAGTTGTATTAGATGATTGATGTTTGTGACGCCTATAGGGCGAATCATCCTCACGTGGAGTTTGACCACTATTCAAGTCGGAACCTACACGGCGTATAGCTAGTGGTCTGTCCCAACTTGATTGGCGAAAGCCACCACCGTTTGTTGCTGAAGGGCGCTCTGTACTTTGGTTAGTACCTCCAAAACCACGTGAACGCCAGCCGCCTCCTGATTGGGAGTTAAGACTGCTACTTGATGAGGAATTGTGCATTGTATTAGCTGGTGGTTGCGGTGCTGCTGTAGTTGCTCCCTTAAAGTTGTACACCACCTTTCCAATTTTCAAGCTGTCAATACGCCGCAATATATCTTCGGGACAGTGATTATCACTATTGTCCCGGATTCGCAGGACCGCAGCTGCTAATACAGGAAGCATGCGGTCTTGTTTAGATATACTTTTTTGCGTATTCATTTTTTCCGCAGGCGTTTTTTTTGAATGATGATTGGGCTGCGGAACCATTTCATTTTTTTGACATTAAGCACCGATAAGGGATTCATGGCTGGGATGATAGTCGGTCAATTTGTTCATGCTGACTTAGATTTGGATAATGCAGCTAGTTATTTGAATCTATATACAAAATCGGGAGGTGCCTATGCAGTAAGTAGATTCAAAACTCCAGTAGATACACCAGAAAGACTTATTTCTATACAGACACCCATTGTTAAAATAAGACAAAAACTAAGAACTGATAGTGCCCTAGGAGGTCAAATTGATGTATTATTACAAAAAATAGCCGAATGTGAAAAAAGTGTGGATGAAATAATTAATTTTAAAAGTGTTGACCCACGTATTGCTGAAACTACTGACCAGGTATATTTCAAACCTGGGGCAATTGGCTGCTTTATTAATGGCTGGGGTAGTATAATTGAGTTAATTCTTTTTTGGAAAACAATATTTATGCCTGGTTTTGCTGTATTAATGCCTTTTCTTGTAATTATTCTACCGTATGTTTTGATACGTACAATGTTTGGTATGGATATTACTATAGCTGATTATGTACGAATTCTACAACGCTTGGCACTAGCAAACACACCCATTGGAAATACAGAGACAAATTTTGGTATAATTATGAAGTATGGCTATATGTGTATGAGTATTGGTGTATTTATAAGTAATATTTGGAATCAGATACAATCAGCAATACATCTGCGCTCTGTAGCCGAAGATTTACGTAAAAATGGAGGTGAAATTATATCCTATGTTGAATCATGCAAACAGTTGGCTAAACTATTGAATGATGAAAGCGGTTTAATAAATGCTGAATCTGTTGAGTTTCAAGGTGATACTATCAATATGGGCGCATATGGTTTAATGTTAAATAATTCAAAATCTCTGGCAAGGCTCCGCGATTGGGTTAGTGAAATTGACTTAGAAATTGGTATTTCTAAACTGAAGGGTATCTGTTTTCCTAAGGGACTTGCCAAAGATGGTAAATTTAGACTATCAATTGATTCTTTATACCACCCTGGTGTTGCTGTTGGTAAACGTGTAATGAATTCTGTAACATTTGGACCAGAAACCAACAATATGCTTATAACTGGACCCAACCGTGGTGGTAAGTCCACATTATGTAAGTCCATTGGTTTTGCTGTCATGTGTGCACAGAGTTGGGGTTTTGCCTGGGCAAAGTCTATGGAATTTGTACCTGTAACCCGTTTTGAAACAGCTTTGGCTCCTGCAGATACTCTTGGACGGTTAAGCTTATTTGAAGCAGAAATTGAATTTGCTAAACACTTATTGGCAATTTCTGAAAAAGCCAAATATAATTCTGAAGAGGCACCATGTTTGATAATTATGGATGAAATTTTTCATTCAACTAATGCTCATGA
>Ga0114958_10002036_pt1 | contig 15461 bp, 11 predicted proteins | sample C_130208_EF_Meta_FD_89577 | JGI IMG/M metagenome (GOLD analysis project Ga0114958, IMG submission 89577) | Freshwater microbial communities from Lake Croche, Canada to study carbon cycling - C_130208_EF_MetaG | ecosystem: Environmental > Aquatic > Freshwater > Lake | place: Lake Croche, Canada...
CGTTTTCTTCCATATGTCCGTTGCTTTTCACTTTATATTTTTTTTAAGACCTTGCTTTGGCAAACAATATCTGAGAGAGCAAGTGAAGTTAAGGCAATTGCAGTGAAGCCCCCTTCAATTTCTGTAAAATTTCTGTATCCACGCGATTGCAAGATCGATGCGGCTATCATGCTGCGATAACCGCCAACGCAATGCATATAAAAATGTTCCTCAGGATTGATGTCCTTGACCCAGTCATTGATATACGATAACGGTCGACTGTAGGCGCCATCAAGATGCTCGGCGGCATATTCACTTTCTTTCCGTATGTCAATCACATTGCTTTTTCCCAGTCTAAATTCATTTGCAAACTGATCAGCGGTGATTCGATGCACCACATCAATTTCCTTACCCGCCTCAATCCAGGCAGCATAGCCACCTTTCAGATGGCCAAGGATACGATCAAACCCTACACGACTTAAACGCGTAATCGTTTCGTCGGTTTTACCCTCTTCGGTGATTAATACAATCGGTTGCTTCACATCCACAATCATAGCGCCTACCCAAGGTGCAAAATCGCCCACTAACCCAATATTGATCGATTGCGGAATAAACCCTTTACAAAAAATGGCCTGATCGCGAGTGTCCAATACCAAGGCTTCCATATCGTTGACAGTAGCTTCGAACTCAGCCACAGACAAGGCTTTCATACCTTGACTCAACACCTCATCAAAACGTTGATAGCCATTGATATTCATCAATACATTCTGCGGGAAATAACCTGGCGGCGGCGTTAACCCTGAAAGAACAGCGGTGATGAATTCTTCTTTCGTCAATGCAGGATCTAATGCATAGTTTACTTGTTTCTGATGGCCCAAGGTATCGGTTGTTTCTTTACTCATATTTTTACCACAGGCACTACCCGCTCCATGATTAGGATAAAGAATCAACAAATCGCTCAACGGCATAATCTTGTTTCGAAGCGATTCAAATAAATGAGCCGCTAGTTTTTGTTCTGTCAATTCGGCTATCACATGTTGCGCTAAATCAGGGCGTCCAACATCACCGATGAATAAGGTATCACCGGTCAACAACCCGCGTTCGTTGCCATGTTCATCCGTCAATAAATAACAAGCACTTTCCATTGTATGACCGGGTGTATGTATCAATTTAATTTGAGATTGACCTAGATGGAAAATTTCATTATCGGCTCCAACATGCATATCAAATCCGGTTTGCATTGTAGTTGGTCCATACACAATCGTAGCGCCTGTTTTCAAGGCAAGATCAACATGTCCTGATACGAAGTCGGCATGAAAATGTGTTTCAAAAATATACTTCAATGTGACAGCATCCCGCTCAAGTCTATCGAGATACGGTTGCACTTCGCGCAGCGGATCGACAATCGCTGCTTCGCCATTCGACGTTATATAATACGCACCGTGCGCCAAACATCCGGTATACATCTGTTCTATTTGCATAGCATTCTTTTTTGTTTGACAAAGGTAGAAAGGCCATATAAGTTAAAAGGTGACAAAAGTCACATAGCGCTAATCTGACTAAAGAAATAATTCCTTGATGACAATATAGATCCCCATCACCAGTACAAACCATCCGAAGGCAGGTTTAAGCTTGCCACCATCTATCTTCTTTGACAAGGCCGTGCCGATAAACATACCAACAATAGCGATCGCAGATACACTGATTACCAATGAATAGTGGATGTCAAGTCCGTTCATAACATCGCCGATGAAACCGATGAGCGAATTGATAAAAATAATGAGTAACGAGGTGCCCACCGCTTGCTTCATAGGCAAACCGGCAAAAAAAATCAAGGCCGGAATAATCAAAAAACCACCCCCCGCTCCTAAGAAACCAGTGACCAGTCCTACCAACAAACCAATGAGCGCAAGCTGAGGAATATCAGGTGTTGTAGCCACCTCAACGGGCTTCGTTTTTCGTATCATCGACATCGATGCGACCATCATCAAGAGAGCAAACACAACCATCATGAGTCTATCTTTCGTTACATCAACACTGCATATAGTAACGAGTTGTTCTGGGATTCGAGGCACTAAAAATTTCCGCACAAGCAGCAACGAAGCCACCGAAGGTATTGCAAAAAACAAGGCCGATTTAATTTGTAGATTGCCCAAACGATAATGACGATACGCGCCCGCCATAGCCGTAATACCAACGATACATAATGAATAACTTGTCGCGTGGTTCGGTGCAATCTTAAACAGATACACTAATATCGGCACAGTGAGAATGGAGCCGCCGCCTCCGATAAGACCTAATGTAATGCCTATCAGAATAGAAGCGATATAACCGATGATTTCCATGTCGTACGAATTGACTGCAAAGATGTAACATAATCACGGAGTGACGTGTATTAAATATGGCGCAACCCAATCGGATGATTTAACGACTATTCATGAATATATTTGCAGCCATTTCGTTTCAATCAATGACACAATTACCTGAGGCTACCTCTAACGACATTTTGACTACACATCCTATGGATGATTTTGCGTATCAGTTGCCCTTTATGATGGATCATATCATACACGGCGAATTGCGCAGGGGTAAATATGTGGGTATTCATTTATTTCAAGATGAGCTGCATCGGGTGGAAGAAATAACAAGACCGCCAAACAAACAAGGCGTGTGGGAAGCACGCATCAATATTCGTCATCACAAAACAAAAGCTTGGGGCAAGAAAGAAAAAGCCTCCACATTTTTTCCGATTACGTGGCCTCACAATGTGTTGATGACAAAACTAGAAGAAGCCTTTTTGAGTCGAAAAAAAATGTATTCATACAAATTTGTTGGCAAAACAACTTGCGGTGTGCAGATTTCATTTGTGTTCAGAGACAACAAAGTGGTCAGCTGTTTTCCTTTGTATGTATAAGAAAAAAAATAGGTGCGTTCCCTCCCAAAACCTCGGGCCGGGCTATCCGCTGCAATCCACGCAACACCATTGCGCACGCACGCGAAATACCTGTAGTCCACGCGTCTCGCGTGGGAACCAAGCGTCTCGCGAGGGAACCAAACGTCTCGCATGGGATTTTCGCTACTATCCCTAACGCGGCATCGTGCTAACAAGAAGAATGCCACTAGCCCCGATAGTAGCGGATACCCCGCAGCAAGGAGGCACGACGAAGCGAGGAGTAGCAGCGTATAGCGGGATCAAGCTCCAACATGTTCTGATAGTATTTTTTTTAGTCATCCAAATCGCCCATCATAAAACTATTGCTGCCTTCGTGGTAGTGAAAGGCTTCGGAACTTTTGTTCAACTCCCAGAAAAATTGACCACGCGGCTTGTTATAATTTCCGATTTCGTTCATGGTTTCGGCATCAAACAAGCGACCGTTTACCATCGTGTATCTGATCGACTCGGTGTTACGGATATTGTCCAACGGATTTTGATCCATCACCAAGAGGTCGGCAAGCTTACCTACTTCTAACGAACCAATATATGCATCTAATCCCAAGCTGATTGCTGGGTTGATGGTCGCCGTGCGCAAGGCTTCGAAGTTACTCATACCACCTTGTTGCATCATCCATATTTCCCAATGTGCTCCGATGCCTTGTATTTGTCCGTGTGCACCCATATTCACCAACACGCCAGCATCATTGAGTTTTTTCAAACTTTTAGACACCTGTATATGACCGTTTTCATATTCTTCTTCAGGCAACATCGTGCGGAAGCGACTGCGTGTATCGATGATAGCACGCGGCGTAAAACGGAGTAAACGCTCCTTTTCCCAAACGTTGGTATGCTGATACCAATAATACTCGCCATTGGGTGCGCCATAGCAAACAATCAGGGTGGGTGTCATCGCTGTTTTTGCTTGTTTACACAAATTGATGACATCATTATACAAGGTGGCTACTGGCATATTATGCTCGATGGTCGTATGCCCGTCGAAAATCATACCTAGGTTATGATAAAAAAAGGAACCGCCTTCGGGCACCACTTCAATTTGTTGTTCGCGTGCGGCTTGTATGATCATCTGATTTTGTTCGCGTCGAGGTTGATTATAACTCTTCACACTAAATGCGCCATACGCGCTTGTGCGTCGCAAGGCACTTCGTGCATCGTCTATTGAATTAATAACGGCTTTAAAATCGCCATCCGCGCCATATAAAATAGTGCCTGTCGAGAAAATCCGCGGCCCCACAATCTTACCCGCGCGTTGCAATTCGCTTTGCGCAAATACCATTTCACTATTTGCCGACGGATCGTGCATAGTGGTAACGCCATACGCTAGATTGGCATAATAAGGCCAATGTTTTTGTGGGGTAATACCAAACCTAAAATGATTACCGTGCGCGTGTGCATCGATGAAACCTGGCGTAATTGTTTTGCCTGTGCAATCGATTTCGTTGGCACCGGCAGGTGTTTTTATATCGGATGCACGACCGATGGTTTTTATTTTATTGCCTTCGATAACAATCGTACCATCTTCTATAATATCATTGCCATGCATCGTTACAAGACGCGCGTGTTTGAATACATTGACACCTTGAGGCTTATCGGCTTCCACATTCAACTTGATTGTGATGCCGGTTTCAGGTTCTTTAAATAATGAATCGGGCTTATCGGCAACGAAACTAAAACGGTCTGCTAACGGAATAGAAAAATACTGATCGCCTAAGGTATAATGCAATGTTTTGCTATCACCACTCCAATGCAAATTGATACCAGCATCTTTTGATACTTTCTTCACTGGCACTGAACTCGCTTCGGCCGTCATGTCGATTGTTTTTCCAATGGAAGGAAACGCTGCGATATACACCTGATGCAGATCTACAAAAGCAACCCACTTGCCATCGGGCGATACGACAAACTGACTGCCATAGGTACTTTTAAAAATAGCCTTGTCATCATGGCCATCTAAATTGCAAGCGCTCAACGAATTTTCGGCCTGATAAAAAATACCATTCCCCTTCTGATTGAAACGAGGTGAGGCCCCATGATCAATTACTTTTTGCACCTTATCGCCCGTGGCAGACATCGTATAAATACCAGGATAGACTGCATAGTTAGTCCCCAGTATTTCATTGCCCCCTTCTTTTTGAAACACGATAGATAACCCATCGGCAGCATACGAAGGCGAGCGATAAATTCCTTTTTCTTTTGTCAACTTGATTGGTTGCGAACCCGCGGCCATATCAAGTTTGAAGATAGCCCCTGTAGCCGTATCATTCCATGTGATATACACGATACTCTTGCCATCGGCAGCAAAGGAAGGTTCAAATTCAAAATCGGTACCATTGGTCAATCGAACAGGTTTGCCATTCGGCAATGCCTTCTTCCACAAATAACCAACGGCATTGAAAACAAGATAGCTACCATCAGGCGAGGTAACTGCTTCGCGAATCACCTTAGGTGAAAATACATCTTGATCGATATCTTGTTTGAAGCGCAAGACATCCGCCACTTTATTTTTTACGATACAAGAAAAAGGAATGGTAGACGCGCTGTTATTTTTTGTGATATCAACCTTGATGAGTTTTCCTTCACTCCATATAATAATCGACTGATCGCCGGGCATCCACGCAAAACCTGTGTACACACCAAAGGTCGTCCATGCTTCTGCTTGATCTTTACTGAGGTGATCGTAAATCGGCCATTCTTCGCCGGTCTCGAGATTACGTAGATATAATATAGTCTTGGTTCTAACCCTTTTGATGAATGCTAATGTGTTACCATCGTGCGATAGCTGTGGTCGAAAGGCACTACCCGGACCGCCAGTTACTTGTTCGGAAATTCCTTTCTCGCGATCAAAACGTTTAATAACAAAAATCTGATTATTTGGGTCTTTGTTGTATTGAAAAAATCCACCCGGATACATGTCTTCGCTATAATACACATAACGGCCTTCAGGACTGCATGAAGGTTCATTCAGATCTTGTTGATCATTTTTACGTGGCGTCAGTTGCAAGCCATCTCCGCCAGCAATATGGTAGATCCAAAGTTCACCCGCACCGAGTGAACGATGCGAAGTAAAATGTTTACGTGCGATTAGATAGTCGCCATCGGGTGTCCAAACAGCGTTATTCAATAAGCGAAAATTCTCTTTCGTGATTTGTGTAGCGTGACTGCCATCTTTATCCATCATCCAAATATTATCACCGCCACCGGCATCAGAAGTAAACAAAATGCGTTGACCGTCGGGACTAAACCGAGGTTGCACTTCCATTGCCAATCCACTTCGAATACACGTGGCCTTTCCACCTTCAATAGGCATCGCATAAATATCACCCAACAGATCGAAGACAATTGTTTTACCATCGGGTGCCACATCGAGGTTCATCCAAGTACCTTCATCAACCGTAAAACTGAATTCTTTATAAGGTCCTTTTGGATTATTGACATCCCATTTCTTTTTTTCTTGGGCTTGTCCTTGTAAGGATAAAAAAACGGAGAGCAAGAGAACATACTTCATATGAATAAAAATTTAGCGATGAAGATAACAAAGGAAAACGAATACCGCTGAAGGGTTTTTCTATTTGTCTTTTGATTGCTGCTTTTTTTTGTTGTGATGCACTGTTTAATTCGCAGATCGAATTGGTATCAATCAATAAAAAAAATCAGCGCAAGAAAGATATTTCTATTTATTTCCTGCGCTGATTGAGTGGAACCGAGGGGAGTCGAACCCCTGTCCAAACATATTCCGTAAAAGCTTTCTACATGCTTATTTCTGCATTAGTTTTTGTGAATGAGCCGGAGCAAAACAAACCAATTCATTCCTTAGCTGGATGATCTTAGGCAACAGGCACAGCCTTCTGTTGCAGCAACTTATATTCTCTGGTGAAGGCGGTACAACGTAGGTTATAAATCTACCCGAAATGCACGGCCTGTAAATGGGTACTTAAATTAAGCAGCCATTGCGAAAGTTGTTTCGCCGTTTGAAGTTTGAATATTCAGATTAACGTGCTAATTATCCAACGCACGACATGCTTACACTCTCAAAGATCTATGCTGTCAAAACCGGTCGGCCCCAAAATGATTGACAAGAAACAACCTGACACAAATTGAATTGTCAGCAGGCTGCGTTTCGAACAACGTGACAAAGGTATTCTATTTTCAATGACTCTGGTTTCTCATCAGACTCTTTACTCGAATTATTTTACAGCATCCACGCTATACCCTTGCTTTCGCAAGAGATTCAATACGCCCTGCTCACCAGGTAAATGTGCAGCACCAACGGCAATAAAACTTGGCTCTTTCTGCATAACAGTCGGTAATAATGTGCTCCAATGTTGATTTCTTGCGGTGAGCAAAGCCGCTTCATGATGCTTCAATTCGTCTGATTGAACCATCAGCTCATAAAGCCCTTCGATGTCTTCTTGTTTATATAAGCCTATCATCGCAGCCTCTTGTGCATGATCTGACGAATCTGAAGACACAGCATCCAACAGTAAACGCTCAATCTCATCATTCTTCATACTATCAAAAATCTCAAGTTGCGAATCGGCAGTTTCTAATCCGCTGATAGATACATTCCTCGACGCCACGGCTTCCATCAATTTCATTTCATACGAAACAGTGACAGGGCAGGTATATTCTTGCATCGTCAATGCAGAGATCAACACAAAGGGTTTGAAATGACTAAAGCGTTCGATATCGATATTCGCAACAGCTTTAAGTTTGCTTGCAAAAAGCTGATAGGTTTCGTCACCAGAAAAATAATCACGCAACTTCATTCCTGCCGGCAAAAGCATATGCTGCTGCAGGTTCGCATTCATCGATGGGTCGCTTAGGTTCACTTCCAAAATCAACTGATTCGATTCATTCAACGCCGTATTCATTTTTTCTGTAAAAAAATAATCTTCCTGACAGATCGCATGGATGGTGCCAAAAATATAAGAAGGCTTCGCTAAGTTCTTCCCTGATACGCGCCATAGTAAGCTCTTGCTATGTTTGGCCAAACTGCCTTGATGGATTGTCTGCTCTTGTGCAACGGCATGAAAGCCCAGCAATTGAGCAATGAAACTCAATATCAGTATAATTCGTTTTTGCATACGTCTATTTAATGTGAATGAAACAACAGCGTACCTAACGCAAAACCCACGCCAAGCAACACAGCGATGACTTTTTGTCGGCTTAACTCATGATGTTTGGTACCGCTTTCGTACAACACTGTTGTTGAAATGTGCAGGAAAGAGCCAATAACCAATGGGATGATATACACTAAGAGATTCGAAATGAAATGAAATTTTTCGCCGTAATACATAGCCATCATGGCAGACAATGGAGACACCAATGCAAAAACAACCAAAATCAACCATTTATTTCGCGTGGTGCCCGTTAGCAGCAAAAGTGAGCATAAGGTAATGGCTTCAGGTAGTTTGTGCGCAGCCACACCTAAAAAAATTGCTGGTAATGTAGCCTGACTTTGATAATTAAAACCGAGAGGAATTCCTTCCATAAAGGCATGAATAGACAAACCAACAACGATCGGCAAGATAGTATGATCGTGCTCGCCCGCCTCATGCACGTGTCCATGTTCGATGCCATGTGATAAACGTTGCAGTATCAACTGAATAAAAAAACCGACCAAGATATACAAGCCTGCCTTTTCGCCCAATTCGTGCATCGCCTCAGGCAACAAATGAATCAAGGTAATACTAAGCAGAAAAGCGCCTGAAAAAGCGAGCATCAGCGTCATCCAAGAGGCTTTGAATTCCTTTAGAAACAATGGAATGGCACCGCCGATTGCAGTCAATAAAAACAATAATAAGAAATAGATCCAAATCATTTGTGTCGCAAAAGTAGGGAATGTTTGATAGAAAAAAGACGGCCTGCACTATCAACCGCGCCGCCATCCTCTTTTTATCTTATTTACGTTACATTTGCAACCATTTTTATTTGGAATTATGTATCAAGAACTAGTAAACAAAGAGGCAAAATTAGCCGTCATCGGCTTAGGTTATGTAGGATTGCCATTGGCATTAGAATTTGCTAAAAAGATTCATGTCATAGGATTTGACATTAATGAAAAAAGGGTTGAGATGATGCGTAACAGTATCGACCCAAGCAATGAACTAAAAAAAGAAGCGTTTGATAACTGCTCCATCGAATTTACAAGTGATCTTGAAAAATTACGAGAAGCCTCTTTCTATGTGGTGGCCGTGCCTACGCCCGTTGATTCGCACAATGTACCCGACCTAAGCCCCGTCATACGAGCGAGCGAAACAGTATCCAAGGTCATTCAACAAGGTGATTATGTGGTGTATGAATCAACCGTCTATCCGGGATGTACCGAAGAAGATTGTCTACCTATTATTGACAAGCACTCAGGGTTGAAAGGTGGTATTGACTATAAATATGGTTATTCGCCAGAGCGCATAAACCCAGGCGACAAGGTGCATACCCTCACCAATACGGTAAAGATTGTATCGGGAAATGATGCCGAATCGCTGAAAGAAATTGCCAACGTCTATGAACTGATTATTACCGCCGGCGTGCATCGCGCGCCTTCGGTTAAAGTTGCTGAAGCGGGTAAGATCATTGAAAACACGCAACGCGATTTGAATATCGCACTTATGAACGAGTTATCAATCATCTTCGACAAAATGGGAATCAATACCTATGATGTGATTGAAGCGGCTGCAACAAAATGGAATTTCCATAACTATTCACCGGGCCTCGTTGGAGGACACTGCATTGGTGTCGATCCATATTATCTTATATATAAAGCCAATCAGCTGGGATTCAAATCACGGGTTATTCTTTCGGGTCGAAGTATCAATGACGATATGCCAAATTGGGTGGCTACGCGAACTGCCCAGCATATCATCAAATCGGGTAAGGAAATTTCAACATCAAAAATATTGGTACTCGGTGCTACCTTCAAAGAGAATGTATCGGATATCCGTAATTCCAAGGTAGTGGATCTTGTGAACGAACTAAAGGGCTTCAATGCCGAAGTTGAAATTGTTGATCCGAATGCCAACCCAGAAGAATTTGCGCATGAATACGGCTTGACACTTACACCAACTATCGGACAGGGATATGATGCAGTGATACTTGCTGTCAATCATCGTGAGTATGAAACGCTTGACGAAAACTATTTCCAATCAATCTGCACCGACCATGGTGTTATCATCGATATCAAAGGTGTTCTCAGAGGTAAGATTAAACACTTGAGATATTGGTGTATTTAATGATTTGCAGCAAGTGAAGGTGGAAAGATTAATTTCTTCGGCGTTTCAATGCTTGACAAACGAAGACTATTAAAATTCCCTATCCATTCTTTTTATACCAATCGAAGGCAATTTTCAAACCGTCTCTAACTGAAATACTTGGCTGATAATGTAAGAGTCGTTTGGCTTTGTCAATATTGGCAAGACTGTGTGGAATATCTCCTTTGCGGAAATCGCCGAAGACAGGTTCAAGCGAGGAACCCGCAATTTCTTTGATATAGGTATAGAGTTGCATCAAGGTTGTGCTTTCGCCAAAGGCAATATTATACACCTCATTCATTGCTTCAGGCTGCTCGGTAAACAAGGCATTGATATTGGCTTGCACAACATTATCGATAAACGTAAAGTCGCGGCTATAACTGCCATCGCCATAAATGGTAGGCGCTTCATTTTTCAGTATCGCCTCCATAAATAAAGGTATCACTGCGGCATAAGCGCCTTTCGGACTTTGATGCGGACCAAAGACATTGAAATAACGCAGGCCAATAAATTCCATCTGATAGGTGCGGGCAAATACATCGGCATACAGTTCCATCACATATTTAGTAACGGCATACGGCGAAAGAGGCCGGCCAATAATGTGCTCTACTTTGGGCAACGATTCGCTGTCGCCATAGGTTGATGATGAAGCCGCATATACGATTCGTTTTACGTGCGCATTGTTGGCTGCTGTAAATATATTAAGTGTGCCTGTGATATTGGTATTATTCGTACTCACGGGGTCTACTATGCTACGAGGTACAGAACCCAATGCCGCCTGATGACTGACAAGATGTATGTCTTGCATCGCTTTTTCACAAGTGGCGAAATCGGTGATATCGCCTTCTATCAATTCAAACTTCGGATGTGCTAGCAGGTCTTGAATGTTTTCGCGAAAGCCTGTTGCAAAATTATCAAGGACACGCACTTTTGACACCTTATCATTCGTGAGCAATGCCTTCGCTAAATTAGAACCAATAAAACCGGCACCACCGGTAAGAAGAATATTCATACGAGGCGGCAAAAATAGTCACGAATCGTTTTAGAACGACACATTTTTTTCTTGCAGTAATTGATAGTACAAATTGCGGACATCTTTGACCAATCTCGACTTATCAAATTTATCCTTCACCAGACTGCAACCTTGTTGCCCCATTGTTTGCCTGCGTGTGGCGTTTTCAGTGAGCTTGAGTAACGCCTCTGCAAACGAGGCGACATCGCCAGAAGGCGTGATAAAGGCAGTTTCATTTTCAAGCACCACATCACGCACACCGCCGACATCAGTGGTGACAATTGGTTTATTGGCAGCTTGTGCTTCAATGAGTGAAACTGGTGTTCCTTCATTAAGCGACGACAAGGCGACGATATCAATACCGGCAAATACCTCATCCATTTCTGTGAGCCACGAAGTAAAAGTGACTGTTTGAGGATGCTTATTTTTGGGAAAATAATGATACGGAATATGATAGGCGTGTAACTGATTAAACAAGGTATCACGTTGATCGCCATCACCCACGATGACAATGCGAATCTTTTGCTGCGTGCGTTCAAGTACTATTTTTACGGCATCGATAAACAAGGTGTGGTTCTTGATCGGCACAATACGTCCGATGATACCAATCGCAATCTCATCCTCCTTGATATAGAATTGACGTCTAAATTTCGTTCGCTTGCTTTCTTGATCGGTATAAAATTTTTCAAGATCCAATCCGAGCGGCACCACCACCATTTTGTCGGGTGCGCATATACCAAATTGAGTTGTGAGTTCTTCTTTCTGTTGTTCACTAATAGCGATGATACGATCGGTCTTTCGGGCCAAATAACGCTCGGCTTGAACGAAGAGATTGGATTTTATCTTGCCAAAATAAGAATGAAAAACATGACCATGAAACGTGTGCACGATCACAGGCACCTGACAAGCAGAAGCTGCTAAACGACCAATAGCACCGGGTTTGGCAGCATGCGTATGTACAATATGCGGCTTGTATTCCTGAATCATTTGTTTGATTTGCTGATACGCAGCGCTGTCATTGCTCCAATTAATAGCGCGTTTCATATCTGGCACTTCAACTGGCGTGATGCCATATTGTTCCATAAGGAAATCAGCATCTTGCTCGTGTGCCTCTTTCGTGCCGATAAGTAGTTTGGTTTCGAAATCAGGCTCGAGAAATTTTGTCAAGTACGTGACATTAAAAGCGGGACCGCCTAAAATTAACCTGTTAAATATTCTGATGACACGTGGCATTCGCTGACCTTATTGAAGAATGGGTTGCAAAAGTATTCAAAAAATACTTGTTGATGCTATAAACTCAATTCATTCATATGCATAGAAAAATATGTTCGGCTGTGTTGATTGCTTCCTTGATTTGTCTTGAACAATTCGATTCCTTCGTATCGTGTTTATAGGAGTTGGCAGCATTGAAATTGCATCACTATCATTCGATGGATAACAAGCGTGGGATTCGCCTTATGTGCTGCCGTTCAAAAAGGCTAAGGAATATGGGTAAAAGTACTATTTTTGATACCTACAATGAATTTTTCTCCTGAACAAATACAAGATTTTAATAAACTTACAAATGTCTATGGATACAAGGAATTATTTTTCATAGAAGACTTGATATTGATTCCTCTTTTTTTGTTTCTGATTTTTAAATTTTTAAAATACTGGCGCGAAAGGCAACCTGCAGCCATTCAACAATATTTTATTCTAGGCTACGGAGTCAGGCTATTGGGCATCTTAGCGTTTCTGATTCATCATATTCTGATCTATAAAGGCGGCGTCGATTCGTTTACATATTATTGGTCTAGCAATCAGCTTTACAACCTATTCAAGATTGACCCATCGAGTTCGCTCAACCTAATTTTCTCTTCGTATGACACGTATATACCCGAGAATATCAATTTGGATCTGAACAAATTTATTTTCATGAATCAGGAATCCATCGTCATCAAAGCGTCAGCGTTGATCAGTTTTTTTTGTTTCAATAGTTATGTGGTCATCAGTATGATACTAGGGTTGTTTGCCTACGGCGGTTGTTGGCGAATTTACAAAGTGTTTTATCGTTTCTATCCGCATTTAAGCAAGCCACTAGCCATCACATGCCTATTCATCCCATCCGTCTTTTTTTGGAGTTCTGTCATCTCAAAAGAAATAGTTTGTATTGGCGCGATGGGTTATTTTTTTTATGCGTATTTCAATTTATTTTTTGAACGGAAAAAGTTACTCGTCAATATGCTGATGCTCATCCTTATGGGTTGGCTGCTGCTTCGTGTAAAAATGTATATCCTTCTTGCCTTTACGCCACCCATCTTATTACTGCTATTAATCAGCATGGCTGATACGATACAAAATAAATTGATCAGGCGAATAGCTGTTCCCCTTGTCATTGTGACGCTTAGTTATATTGTGTATTGGACGTTTGTAAATTTGTCTGACAACTTTGAAAGTTTTTCGATGGATACGATTCTTGAAAGTGCAAGAACTACCTACGTGTATCTTACCATGGAAGGCTTCGCTGAAAGTCGTTATAGCTTGGGTGAATTTGACCCTAGCATCAATGGTGTATTAAAACTAGCGCCAGCTGGTATGAATGTTACCTTATTCAGACCCTATTTTTGGGAAGCTAATAAACCTATCACACTGATTGCCTCGATGGAAAGTTTACTAACCTTGCTTGTGACATTGTATGTGATTTTTAAAACCGGTATCATGCGTACTCTGAAGAGTATATTCACGAATCCCGTCATTCTTTTTTGCGTAATTTTTTCAATGGTCTTTGCCTTGTCCGTCGGTATCACAAGTGGCAATTTCGGAACGCTGATGCGTTATAAAATTCCAATGATGCCTTTCTATTTTACAGCCTTGGTATTAATTTATTATCGGGTGCAGAAGCAAGCCTAACTGGCAATTTGATTATTTCATCCATTGCTCAAACCAAAGCTGAAACATCAGCAGATACCATATCTTTTCAGCTTTTTCTTTTTTCCCTTTATAGAATTCAGCCTTCAGATCTACTACATACTGTGTATTGAAAATTTCCTGCTTAGCTAAGTACGCAGCAGATAAGTAGTGATCGACAAGAGGTCGCAATTCGTTTACAAGCCAATTATTCACCGGCACTCCAAATCCCATTTTGGGTCTTTCCATCATATCTTTCGGAATGTATCGATGCGCAATTTCTTTCAGGATATACTTGGTAATGCCTTTATGATATTTATACGATGTCGGTAACTGAGCGGCCCATTCAATCACTCGATGATCGAGAAAAGGTTCTCTTCCTTCTAAGCTGTGGGTCATCGTGGCACGGTCAACTTTTTGCATGATATCATCCACCAAATACGTTTGATAATCGATTGCCATAATAGATGAAATGACATCATATGTTTCAGCACTTAATTCATTACTATCAAAGGCCGACGATACTGAGGTCCAAGATTGTTTCAACAACTTCGCGACATCTTTTTCAGTGAATTGCTTACTCAGCGCCAGATTCATCTTGCGGTCATCGGGTTCGAGCAGCAATTGTTTTACTTTTTCATATCGGCTATGAAAGAGATATTTAGTTCGTAATATAGGAATCGCATCGGCATCGACCTTGCTCATCAAACGCGACAAGGCGTTACGCGCAAACCAAGGCATTGACTGAATTTTTCCGCCAAATTTCTGCAGGTATTCATAGCGATTATACCCAGCAAAAACTTCATCGCCCGCATCAGCACTGATTGCTACAGTTACATGCTGCTTTGCCATGTTGCTAACCAAGGTGGTGGGTATGGCGCTGCTGTCGGCAAAAGGTTCGTCGTAGTAATAGGGCAAGGTAGGCACAATATCTAGTGCTTCTTTTTCGGTACAGATAAATTCATAATGATCGGTACCAAGATGTTGGGCCACTGCCTTGGCGTGATGGGCTTCATTGATACCATCATCGTTAAAACCAATGGTAAACGTTTTGAGTTTGGTGGATGATTGATGTTGCAATAAGGCTGTCACCACAGAGCTATCATAACCGCCGCTTAAAAAGATCCCTACAGGCACATCGCTGACCATACGATACTGACAAGCGCTGATTAGCAAGGCTTCTGTTTGCGTAATGGCTTCGTTTAAGTCAATGTCAAGTTTGGGATTATTATAGAAGTCATAGACATTCCAATATTGGTTGATGACCATCTTTTTACTCGAAAGATTCAATGTCAAATGATGGCCTGGACTTAGTTTTGATGTTTGTTGATAGATACAATGAGGATGTGGCACATACCCAAATTGCAAAAAACTTGCGACGGCA
>Ga0114958_10002037_pt1 | contig 15460 bp, 15 predicted proteins | sample C_130208_EF_Meta_FD_89577 | JGI IMG/M metagenome (GOLD analysis project Ga0114958, IMG submission 89577) | Freshwater microbial communities from Lake Croche, Canada to study carbon cycling - C_130208_EF_MetaG | ecosystem: Environmental > Aquatic > Freshwater > Lake | place: Lake Croche, Canada...
AAAATATTTAATTTTCTGAGTATAGCTGGACTACAAACATTAGTAGGTTCATCAGCAGATAAAGATGTTGTTTATAGTGCTGATTATGATTTAATGGAAGAAAAAGACTTTAAAAAGACTACAGACATTCTCTCCAAAATATTAGATTTATTTAGAAAAAAATATAAGATTGCTCTTAATCCTAAAAGTAATATATGGATTATAGATTTTAAATGTGGAATGTTTAGGGGACAGCCTATAAGGTGGGATAAAGCCAGTATTAAAAAAGGTTATGTATTAATAGATAATGAACCTAAATATTTTGTGGATTGCTTGCAACAAGAATCAAGAATAAAGATGGACGCTATTGCTATTGATGCTAATGGAGAAATAAATGAGTATAGTGATATTTATTTTATAAAAATAGGTTCGCATGAATTAACACGAGAGATTAGTCCTGAAGAAACTGCTATTTTAATATACAAAGATTTTCATCATTATTTAGAAGAAAAGAATTATTTTAAAGCAATTAAGCGTCTGTATAGTTATGCAAAAATTAAGAACATGAAGCCCCTAATAAAAGAGTTATTAAAAGTTATAAATAGTCAATTAGGTAGACAATCAAAACTAATTGCTGATTTAAATACTATTAATGAATTGATTGCTAATAATTTCCGTAAAGTATCTAAATCTATAATTTTGCATAATCTCTCTAATCTTGGATTAAAAATGTCTAAAAATATAAGTTTAAAATCTATTAGTGAATATATTATGGACTTAACTACTAAAAATATGGAACATTTAAATCATGAAGTTATTGAAGTAGTTAAAAATAATAAATTATTAAATAAATATTTTAATTTTTGAGAGATTGATGTTTAGAAAAAATAAATGTTTAAAACATAATATATATAATAATCTATATTATATATAATATAAAATGGCTATGAATTTTGATAAGGGTGCTATACTCGCAAAAGTTCTTAATAGTAAATTAAAAGATGACTTATTGAGAGTTACAGATAAACTTGAAGATGTAAAAGAGCATTTTGAGAATTATGAGTGCAAAGATAAAGAGACTATACAACAAGTACCAGATAAACAAAAGGAACGAAGTATATTATATGTTACTGGTGCTTCAGGTTCAGGTAAATCTTATTATACTTATTTATATTGCGAACAATATAAGAAAACATATCCAAAAAATCCTATTTATTTAATTAGTTCTGTAAATGATGACAGTTCTATTGATAAAATTAAAGGTTTGAAAAGGTTTATATTAGATGATAAGTTTATGAATACACCTATAGGGGTGGAAGATTTTAAAAATAGTATGGTTATATTTGATGATACTGATTGCATAACTAATAAGTTTATGAGAAATAAAATTAATGGTATTTTAGGTTTAATTTTAGAGACTGGTAGACATTTCAATACATCATGTATTTATACTAGCCATGTTGCTAATGCTGGTTTAGACACTAAAAAAATATTAAATGAAAGCCATTCTATAACTTTATTTCCTGCATCTTTAGGTGGTCGGGCTTTAAAATATTTACTAGACAATTATTTAGGATTTAATAAAGAACAAATTAAAAAAGTTAAAAAGTTGAAATCACGCTGGGTGACTATCACTAAATCTTTTCCTATGGTTGTCTTATATGATAAAGGTGCTTTTATGGTTAATCAATCAGAGGACGATTGATAATATTTAATATATTTATTATAACAAATAATATATTAAATTAAATTCTTAAAGTTTAGTTACATCAATAAGACATACTTTAGGTCGTGATGCTACTTTTGCTTTATATCTTGCATTCTGTTCGTGGCGTAATTGTTTATAATTTTCTGTTTTTCTATAATCTGCCCTTTTTAGCATGATTTCGTCTTTATGTTCTTCATAATATGTTCTATAATAGGCTTTCATTTCTTCTTTTGTCTTCTTTTGTGCTTTAGATTCAGGATTTTTAGGGGGTCGCCCCCTTGTTTTAGGAACAAATGGTTCTTTGTTTTCAATTGCTTTAAATGGTCTTCCTTTTTTCTTTGGGGTTTTAATAGGTTCTTCTTTAATTGTTTCTAAATCTTCAGACATTTTATACTATATTAATATATTAAATTCTTTTTAAGTAGTTTAATTTTAATTCTTTTTTATTTAGTTTAATTTTAATTCTTTTTTATTTAGGAATAATTAGTATTTAATTAATTAGTATTTAATTAATTAGTATTTAATATATATAATTAATTAATATTTAAAAAGAAATTATAATATTAATGTATATAAAAAATGCCTAAATCCTTTATTCTTAAAGAATTTCCAAATCCTCTATATATTAATTCTATTGCAACTCACCCTGATATTTATGAACCGCAAGTTGAAGCATTAGAAGCCTATTGCTCTAAATATGATGAAATAGATGGGTCTATTAGTACTGAATATGTTAAGTCTACAGAATATGGACGCTTTTTTGTTAAAAATCCAAAAGTATTAAGTTCTACTATTATGTGGAATAAAATACGAGCTACCTTATTTAGTGAAGGTGATTACGATATAGATATTGTAAATTGTCATAATGAATTACTATTAACATTATTAAAAAATAATACCAATTATGATATTACTAATTTAGAACATTATTGCTCTAATCGTGCAGAAGTGATTGATGCTATTGAGATTGAAACAAGAGCTATTAATCATTATAATAATTATAATAAAGATAATAAAACAAAAAAAGATGTTGTAAAATCACTTTTCACTATTATCTTATATGGTGGAACAGTTGACACATGGAAAACTGAATTTGGTTTTAATTCAAAAGATTATAAATTAACTTCTTTCGTAAAAGACTATATTGATGAGATACAAATGAATACAAATATTATTATTAATGATAAACGCTTTAAGGATATTATTGATAGTGTTAAATCTCTCAAAATTAAAGAAGCAAAAGAGAAATTTAAGAAGAAATTTAATATTGAAAAATTTAAAATGAATAATGGGGCTTTATTAAGTGTTATACTGCAAGAATACGAAACACTTATTATTGAAGAAGCCATGAATGTAATGGAACAAAATAGCGTTACTATTACCAGTTATAATTATGATGGTTTCCAAATTAGGAAGGTTGACGCTATTGATGAACTCATTAATACTTTAAATAATTATATTGCTAAAACTGCTATTTCTCATAATAACGAGATTAAGCCATTACTATTTACTAATATTAAATTTATTGTTAAACCATTTAGGGATATTTTAATTATGCCGAAAATAGTTCCTTTAATTACAAGCAATAATTATTGTATTGATATTATGACTTCTACTAAAACTTATAAAGTGCAAAAAGAATATTTTGAGAGATTTCATGCTAAAATAGAAAATCCATTTTTCTATATTAGAGATGATGAAAATGGTGTACTATTTATTAAACCTTCAAATATGTCTAATTTATATTCTAATGTTGTAACAACCCCTCATAAAGGATTAATTATTCCTGCTTGGTTTTATAATTGGGAGAAAGATGAAACTATGAAAACTTATTATACTTATAATTATTATCCTGAACCTTCTTTATGTCCTGCTAATTGTAAAAATTTATGGAAGCCATTTCCTATATTAAAGACTGTTTTAAATCCTGATGCTGATACAAGCAAAATATATGCTTTTATTAAAACTTTATTAGGTGATTGTTCTGAATATGTTTTAAATTGGTTGGCTCATGTAGTACAGAAACCAGCACGAAAGACTGAAGTTTGCATATTATTATATGGTTCTCAAGGTTGTGGTAAGTCTACTATTGGTGAATATATATTAAGAAAAATTATTGGATTAGATAAGATGCATATTACTAGCAAAACAGAAAAAATATTTGGACGATTCGTTGATACACAAGGGAAGTTATTGGCTGTATTAAATGAAGCAAGTGGAAAGGACACATTTAATATTTGCGATGTTCTAAAAGATGCTATTACATGTTCTACTACAGAACAAGAAAAGAAGGGAATTGATGCTGTTACTATTACTGATTATACTAATTATATATTTACTACTAATAATATTAATAGTGTTAAAGTTCCTGAAGATGATAGGCGTTTTATGCCTATTGAGATTAATGAGGAGTTAAAGAATAATGTTGCTTATTTTAAAGAGTTATATGCTGATTTAGATAATGAGGAAATTATGAGGAAGTTTTATGAGGAATTAATGAAAAGACCATTAGAAAACTTTAATCCATCAAGGGATAGACCTATGACTGAACTGCGATTAGATATGATGAATATGAATAGAAATTGTATTAAACAATTTATTACTTATTGGAGAGAAAAGGTTATGACTAATATGAGTGATGATGGTAATTTTATGGAGAAGAAAATGAAAGGTTCTGCATTATATGATTGTTTTAATCATTTTTGGAACATAGAAGGTAGGAAGGCTGAAAATAAGCCTAACTTTACTAAATTTGGTATTGAACTGAAGCAGTTTAAAAAGGAGGTATTATATAAGGCTAATAATGGTTCTACTTATGAGATAATTTTGGTTTAAGTAGTTAATGTGTTTAATATGTTATTTCTTTAAGTTAAATAATATATTAATATAGATTTAAGGGAGTGTTTATGATTTAACTACTTAACGGAAGGCACGGAAGACCTTTTTTTGCACTTTTTTTCTTATATTCCAATAATTTGTATTCTCTCTTTTCTTCTTATTCCCATTTTATTTTTTTCTCAAAACACCCTTCCGTGCCTTCCGTTGCCTTTTTATATTTTATAAATTTAAAAAAAAAAAAATAAATTTTATAAAATATAATAAAAGAAAGAAAGAGAAGAAGACTAACTCCCTAATTAAACCCCTTTTATGAGCCACCACCTAAATTAAATATATTATAACTACTTAAAGAATTAACTTCTATTTATAACAGTTATGGCTCTTGCTAACAAACCTGATATATGGAAAGTTAAGAAAATATACTCTAATCTATTAGCAGAACAAGACGAAACCTTGCTTAAGAAATCCTCTATTGATGAAGATAAAGATTTTGGACTACATGTTGCACTAACAAGCAAACTAAAAGTAATAGAATTATCATTAGAAATATTTAACTACTTCAAAACCCATAAATTAAATATAGTAACAGACGAAGATAGAACCAAACTATATATTCAAACTAAACTACTAATTAAAAGAATTAAAATCCACCTTAACCAAATTAGGAAACTAAATCCAAGTGATTATAAACATAATAGCGAATATTATAGTATGTATGTAAAAATAATATATAACTATATTATACACGGAAGCTATGTTAGTAGATAAATTAGAAGTTAATGACTTAATAATAATTATAATTTTAATAATATTTTTATATTATCTATATTTATAAATGATGTTAGTAGTGCATATATTAGTGCTTATAATGACTATATTAAATTATAACATAAAAATAATAAAACATAAAATAAACCTATTAGAACATGCTATAGCAAGTCCAAACCATACACTAATACAAAAAGCAAGTTATATTAATAAAATAGAGGACTTAAAGAGAGATTATTATATAGCTCTTATTCAATCCGATTTAGAATAAATCAATTTATATATAGAATTAATATAATACTATATATAAATGACAACATTTAACGGAGACTGTTTAGAAGTAATGAGAGATTTAAGTGCTAATAGTATTGATTTATTATTCTGCGACCTTCCTTATGGTGAGACAAGCTGTAAATGGGATTGTAAACTTAATTTAGAAACATTTTGGAAAGAAGTTAATAGAATATGTAAAATTAATTGTCCTATGTTTTTTACAACAACAACACGATTTGGGGTTGAATTAATAAATAGTAATCCTAAAAATTTTAGATACGATTTAGTATGGGTTAAAAGTGCAGGAATAGGATTTTTAAATGCTAAAAAAATGCCTATGAGGAAACATGAATTAATATATGTATTTTACAGAAAACTGCCCCATTATGATTTATCAAGTCATAAACATAAATTTATAAATGATTATAAAGCGGTTAGCGAACCGCATACGCAAAAAGAACTTAAAGTTTATGGAGAAGGCAGTTATAACAACATATATATAGGAGAAGCACGAAAAGCAAATGTATATGAGCCACCTCTCCCCAGTAGCATATTAGAGATTAAAAGCGAAAGAAAAAAACATGCAACACAGAAACCTATTGAACTCCTGAAATGGATTCTAAAATATTACAGTAAAGAAGGCGATACCATTTTAGACCCTACGATGGGAAGCGGTACAACACTAATAGCATGTAAGCAAATGAACCGCAAATATATAGGAATAGAAAAAGATGAGAAGATTTATAAAGAAGCACTTGAGAGATTAAGCAAGATTTAACTTTTTATAACACTTTAAATAATAAACTATATATAAATGGCTACTAATGACTGGACTGATGATATAGACGCTATTTTAGATAATATTAGATTAAATTGTATAATTCTCTCTAAATTACATAAACAAAGGTACTTTGAATTGAAGTCTACATTAAAATATTATAGATTACCTCTAATTATATTAAATGGTTTTAATTCTATAATTGCTGTTGGTTTGCAACCCTACGCTAATCAAGGAGCTATTAGTCTAACAAATTCTTTAATAGCTTTAACATGTGGAATAATAGGCTCTATTGAATTATTTTTTGGCATTCAGAAGCGACTTGAAAATGATTTAATCTCTCAACGAGACTATTATTTACTTTCAATTGATATATTTAAAACTATTAGTTTAAATAAAGAACATAGACCAATACCCAGCAAGGATTATTTAGAAAAGAGTTATAATACTTACACTAAACTAATAGAAAGTTCATCAACATTACATAAAATAAAAAGTGATAAATTAATACCAATAGAAGTGGGAACGCTCCCACACGGCGAGGCTATAGTTATTACACCAAACCCAAGAGGATTTATAACATTAGATACTACAAGACATGTAACACATTCAGCAGAAGAAGACAGCTTATAATATACCTTTTAGAAAGGTATAACCAAATACTTCTCTCAATTTCTACATATAGGACATTTATTAATTCTATGAAGACAAAAACTATGAGCGTAATGACCGCATGAAAGTAAGCAAAAGCAATATTTGCAATCAATCTTATCTAAACAAATAGGACATTCTAATAAAGTATTATTTTTTAAATGTGTCTCAAATACAAAATCTCTCAAATAACTTTTACATATAACATTAGTTGCATCATTCATTTTAGGAGGTGGGGGCATTTATACTATAGAATTATAAAATATTAAAAAGTATTTAAAATTATTTGGTTATAATTCTTCTAAAACTATATATATAAATGCCATTAACACACAAACAACAATTTAACAAAAGACATGGATTTCCTAAAGATGAACCACATTCTAAAGCCGAACTATCTAAAATAGTTAAAATACCAATTAAAGTATTAGATATTGTATTTGATAGAGGTGTAGGTGCATATTCAACTAATCCTTCTTCTGTTAGAAAACATATTAAATCACCTGAAGAATGGGCGTATAGCAGAATTTATGCTTTCATTAATAAAATAGAAAATAATAAACCATTAGACCACGATATAGATTTAATACTAAAATTATAATCCTCTAATTTTGGCTCAACCTTTTTTAAAGGTTGAAAATAATATAATTGTTTTAAAATATAATATAATAAATTTTTAATCTGTTATATTATATATAAATGAGTTGTTCTATTTTAGACGAAGTATTTAAAGACAAGAAAATAACAGAATCTAGCAAAAAGTTATATTGTAGTAATTTGAAGAGGTTAAATGGAGGTTTAGAAGTTAAAGACTTTAAGTTTTTAGCAAATGCCGACAAAGTTGCAGAAACCATTAAAGAAAGCAAACCAAATACACAGCGAAATTATTATATTGTAATATGCTCTGTTTTAGGAGAACTAAAAAAAGACAATAAAAAATATCAGAAATTATATGATGTATACTATAAAATATTAACTTCTTTAAATGCAACACTAAAAGACCAAACAGCCAAGACTGATACTGAAAATACGAACTGGTTAAGTCAAGAGGCTATACAAGACAAATTAACTTCTAAAATGGAAATATTAAAAGAAATTAGTAAAAAAAGAAAGCTTAATAAAGAACAATTTGAGAGATTATTAGATTTAATAGTTTTAGGATTATATACTTTACAGCCTCCAAGGCGAAATATAGATTATTTAAATATGTTTATACTCACTAATGCGTATAATGCAGAAACTCATGGAACAGAAAAGAATTTTATTGATTTAGTGAATAAAACCTTTGTATTAAATAACTATAAAACCGCAGGAACATATAAGACCCAAATAGTCCCTATTAATGATGAACTCTTTAATATCATAAAGTTATATATTAAGTTTAGAGGACTTAAAGAAAGCAATATTCCCTTTTTAGTAGATTATGAAGAAAACCCTATAATAGAGAGTAATGCTTTAACCAAGAAATTAAATAACATTTTTGATGGAAACAAGATAGGAAGCTCTATGCTCCGTAAAATGTATTTAACTAATAAATATAGTAAAGTAATGGAAGAAATGAAAGATGACGCGGAGAATATGGGAACCAGTACAGGAGTAATGCAAACTAATTATATTAAAATCTCTCAACATCAATTATAAATATACCTTTAATAAAGGTATAACCAAATAATAAAATTTGTTTTAATCTTTTATAATACTTTTTTTAAAAGTATTATATATATAAAATGGCCGATAGAACATACGATTTATTAATTGATACTCCTGAAAATAGAAAGATTGCTGAAACCCTACGGAGATACAACAACATTAAAGACACTAACGGACAACCAACTTATTTATGGAAAGTTCCACATATTAGCGGACAGCCTCCATTAAAAGGTGGTTGTATGTGCGGACATGAGATGACAGGCGGTGCTATGCCTAATAGTGTTCTTTTACAAATGGACGAAAGACAGACCCTACAAAGACCACGAGGAATGGTTAGTCCGTATACACAACCACCAGCAAAATATATTATATCAGGAAATAGACCTCTTTATCCTCAATATAATTCTGTAGAATTAGATGCTTTAGAAAGTAGAAAAGTTGGCGGAGGCTGGGGAGAGGTTGAAGGCTATAATCCTGATGGAACTAAAATGACGAAAGAACAGCATCAAGCATATTTAAAAAGACCAAGGGCGATGTATGTAAGAAGCGATAAACCTGTTTTAGGAAGGCCTGATATAGTATTAGAAGGAAGTGGAGCTTTTAGTGCTTTAGCTACACAAGGACTAAAGCAAGGAGCAAAAACAGGAGCAAAATACGCCGTTCAAGGTGCTAAATTAGGATTAGCAGGAGCAAAGCAAGGTGCTAAACTTGCTGTAATGGTTGCTAGTAATCCAATAGTTCAAGATGTAGTTAAAGAAATAGCAAGTGATAAAGATGTGCAGAAAGCGGTTGTAGGACAAATTACATCTATGATTAAAGGAAAGGCTGCCGAAAATGTAGTAGAAGACGCACCATTAGAAGGCGGAAGAATTAAGAAAGGAAAATCAAAAACACCAAGAGGAAAATCAGATGGAAGAGCAAAACGAGCTGAAATCGTCAAACAAGTTATGAAAGAAAAAGGTTTAAAAATGATTGAGGCGAGTAAATATGTAAAGGCACATAATCTATATTAGAAAGGTATAACCAAAATAATAAATAATATTGTTTTAATAATTTTATAAAAAAAATATAAAATTATATATATATAAAAAATGCCAAGTATACCTTTGTACAGTATTGATGAAGTAGATATGTCTGAATTAAATAGAATTAAACGAGCATTAATGAACGCATCAAGTACTAATATGTTAAGACTAACAAATAAACCTGATACTGACCCTACTGATGGAGAAGCAGATTCCGACTTAAGAAAAATAACACAAGAAATTTATAAAGTAGTTAGTTCATTACAAATTTTTACTGATGCTTTACAAATGGATAGAGAGGTTCTAACATTTGAAACCTTTAAATTAGAAAATATTACAAATGTAAAAGAAAACTTTAAACGAAGTGTTAAACAATCAGTAACTATTGCTTCTTCCATGAAAGATATTACAAGACAATTACAAGATTTAGCACCTAATTTTAATTATGTTTTATTATCTACTGTTACAGATTTTAAAGAAGCATTTAACGAATTATTAGTAGGCTATAATGATTATGTAAAAACAGCATCAGATATTATTAAGTATTTAGTAGGAGATGGACTTATGCAGAGTAAAGGTTATGAATTAATGCAAGTTGAAAAAATGATACCACAAAAAACTAAAAAAGGAAAAGTAAAAATGATACCAAGCGGAGAATTTGAAGAACCACAATTTAAACCAAAAATAACAGATGAGATGGTTCAAGCTAAAATAGATGAATTAAAGAAAAAAGATAATTATGAATATAGATTTAATAATCCAAAATCAAAAGAATATATTGACCCAGCAGATACAAGCCCTGAAACACAAATAAAACGAGATAAACTTGAAACATATTATATAAATACAGCGATGATAGAAGTAGGTGTTGGAGATGTTCTAGACCCAGCTATTTATGAAACCACTTTTGATATAAAAGAAAATAGAGCAGATAGTGACGCACAGCGAAGAGTAAAAACATTAGATTTATTAAATACTGAAATTAAGAAAATAAATGACCCAGTTGCTAAACAAATGACTTCTATATATAGTGCATTTACTGCTTTAAGACAAGTATACGAAGCCTTAGTCATGAATTTTAATGAAACAAGAGTGCAAGTAATGCCTGAAAGTGTAGACACACAGTCAACAGGAACTATGGAAGGCGGACGATTAACGCACCCATCAAGACGAGAGATGGCAGTATATTACGCATCAGGATTAAAAAAATATATTTAGATTAAATCTCTCAAAAATTAAAAATAAATGTCTAAAAAAATATATATTATTTTAATAAATTAATAATATATAAAAATGCCTAGACAAAAGAAAGTAAAATTAATTGGATTAGGACTTCCTGCTAATTTGTTAAAAGAATTTATTGACCTTTCTTATAGAGGCAATACTTCAATAGCTCCTGAAGGTTATGATATTGATGCTCCTCTCTCCGATTCAAGAGTTAAAGTATATCAGAAAAAAGGTTCTAAACAAGTTATTATAGTTCATAGAGGAAGCGTAGGCTTACAAGATTGGTGGGATAATGCAAAATTTTTAGTTGCTGGAAAAGTAAAGAGTACTAAAACTTTTAAATTACATAGAGAAAGACAATTAAAAGCCGTTGAAAAATATGGTGGAGAAAACATTATTGGTTTAGGACACAGCAGAGCAGGTTTATACTTACAAGAGATGCAGAAAGACCCCGCAACAAAACTTGGTGAAATTATTACTTATAATAAAGCAGTTGGATTTTATGATGCTTTACGAGAGAACCCAGCTGAGCAAACCGATGTAAAAGTAAAAAATGATTTTGTAAGTTTATTAAGTGGACTACAAAAACGCCCTAATAAAATGGTTGAAATTGATGCTACAGCTAATCCATTAGATTTTAACAAAGCACACCAACCAGCAGAAATTGATAAATTAGGAGACACATTTATAGGAAAGAAAGAAATAGAAGGAGCAGGAATTAGTGATATGTTCGCTTTTACAGACGCACAAAAAGCAAGATTAAAAAAACAGCGTGAAGATTCTAGTGATGCTTGGGATAGATTAACATTTGGGAAAAAAACACGAGCAAAATTAGGCGAAGAAGTAAAAAAAGTTTTATTAGAAAAAGCACAAGGTGTAAAGAAAGATTTATTAGAAAAAGCACAAAATGAATTAGGATTAACCGACGAGCCAAAAACAGAAGAATTAACAGGAAGCGGTCGTATACCATCACCTAAAACATTAGACCAATTGAAAAAAATGTTAAAAACTTTAGAAGGCAAATTAGAGAAAATTAACAAAGGAAAAGTTTATAAGACAACAACCAAAGATAAAGTTAGTTATGAAATTAGTTATACAAAAGCCCGAATTGCAAATCATGAAACAAAAGGCGAAGATTTAATCATTACTAAAAAAAAGAAATATAAAACTGAACTACCAGCAAAAGTGAAGCCATATAAAGCGAAAGTGGTTAAACCAAAAAAAGAAGTTAAAATAGAGATAGTAGAACTTAAACCTGAACCAAAGAAAGAAGAACCTAAAATAGAAGAACCTAAAATAGAAGAACCTAAAATAGAAGTTCCAACACCTCAACCAACACCTAAAAAAATACAACCATTAATAAACAAATTAGAAAGTAAAATAAAAGAATTTGAAGCATTAGGAAAAAAACATGGAGCAGTTATTTATAATGGCGAGGGATTTACACAGGTTGTAGCATATATAGCATTATTAATTGAATACGAGGCTAAATGTGCTGTTATAGGAGGAAAAGATTTAACAAATTATAGTATTAATTCAGTATTAGATTCAGAACAAAACACAAATTTTTATAGTAAAGCTGAAAAATTAAGCAAAGATTTATTAGATTGTATTAAACGAGGTGATAAAATGATTGCTATGCCTTTAAATTTAAATTTTGGAACTTCAAGTACAGGACACGCTAATCTATTAATTTATAGACCTTATGAAAATACTATTGAGAGATTTGAACCATACGGAGATTTACCTAATGCTAGTGCTAATAAAATATTTAATCAAGTTTTAAAAAGAATGTTTGAAGTAGAAATGAAACCTTATTTAAAAGAATTAACACCAAAATTTATAGAACCCAACCAAATATGCCCTAACATAAAAGGATTTCAAGCATTAGAAGAGCAATTAGGACTATTAGAACAAGAAGGAGGAGGATTTTGTGCTATGTGGAGTTTATTTATTTTAGAATTAATTTTTTTAAATCCTACATTATCAACAAAAGAAGTAATAGAAAAAGGGCTAACACTATCAAAATCAAAACCTCAATATTTAAGAAATGTTATTAGAGGTTATGTATTGAAAACTGAAAAAATGTTAGATAGTTATGTTAAAAAAATAGGTATTAATGATGGGTTTAGTTTTAAAATACCGAAGAAGTTAAAAAAGAGTTCAACATTATTTCAGGAACAATTATTAAATCTACTTTTAAGTTTTGGTGGTGAAAATTCCAATATCAAAGAATTAGAAGAAACTATACCACGCAATAAAAGACTTGATGCACTACGAGATTTGTTATCAACAAAAACAAATAAAGAAATAAATGACATGGCTAAAATCATATTTAAATCTAATTTTGGAGTTCATAATTATAAAAAATGGAATGTTGAAGATATGACAACTTTTATAATCAAAACTTATTTAATACCTAATGTACCTAAATATAAAGCTAGTTATGAAGATGAAATACTTAAATATTTTGCTAATCCTAAACTTGAAGGAGGAAGTTATTTATGGGACATTAAAGAAGCAAAAGAAGCAAAACAAGAAACTAAATTACATGAAGAATTAGAAAAGCAGAAAAGGAGAAAGAAAGTAAAAGTAGAACCAGCAATAGTAACTAATGAACCCATGACTGGAGCAGGATTTTATTTAGACGCTATAGCATATCCAATTAATCCAGTATATAATACACATTCTCATAAAATACAATCTATTATAGAACCAGAAGACACATTTTTAGTAGGTGGAGCATTTACAGATATGGCTGGAATGAATTGTAATAAAGAAGATGGTACATGTTTTAATCCAGTATGGGAAAAGCAGAAAATTAAACGCCAAATATTAAGTGAATATAAAATTTGGTATGACCCTTTTCATGCACCACCAGCAGGAACTATACGAATGGCTTGGCTTCCTAAAATGATAGAAGAGAGATATAAACCATTATATGATGAGTTTGTTGCAAGACGAAATGTTAATATAGGACTTCCTGCTGATGCTAGTAAAGATAGATTCGCTCAACAAATGTTTAGTAATTTAACAGATGGTTTAAGTTATGTTCCTGTATTTAACACCGTAGCAAGTTTAGGATTATCAGGTGTCTCTGCTTTAACTGATACTAAAAAAGAAGATGGGTCTTAATATACCTTTTAGAAAGGTATAACCAAATATATTCTCAATTTATAAAAAATAAATTATAAAAAATAATATAATAATAAATAAAATAAAATATTAAATATTTTTTATTATACTTTTTATAAAAGTATATATATATAAATGAGCTATACTAACAATCTCTTTAAAATTGATAATGTTCCTGACGAAGTCATAAGAGAAAGATTAATTACCCCTTTAAGTAATGGAGATGTAGAGAGATATTTTGGAAGTGGAACAGAAAGCGAAATATTGAAGTATAGTGATTTAGACAATTACAACACTATAGATGATTTACTCCCTAAACCATTTGATTATAGAATTTTGCTTATTGAAACGAAGCAAAATGTCGGACACTGGGTTTTAATCCTTAAATATAATAACACTATTGAATACTTTAACAGTTACGGTGTAAATGCAGACATACAGAAAAATACTTTAAATAGAATGATGAATAGAATGTTAGGACAAAAAGAAGATTACATAACAAAACTATTAAAAAATTCTAAATATAAGTATACAATTAATAATATTCCTTTTCAGTCTAAAAATCCTCAAATAGCAACATGTGGCCGTTGGTGTATTATAAGAATATTAACTGCAGAAAAAACAGGAATGAATTTACCAGCGTTTACTAGTTATGTATTAAGGAACTGCGAAAAGATGAGGGTTAGTCCTGATGAATTTGTCTCAATTTTTATAACATAGCTCAACCTTTAGAAAAGGTTGAACCAAAATTAAATATATTTTGTTATACTTTTATTAAAAGTATATTATAATATATTATTATAATAAATGGAAAAACCGAAGAAAGAGAAGAAAGACCGCAAAACATATATTAAGGACTACAATACGAAGTATTATGAGGAACACAAGCAGGAAATATTAGTGCAGAAAAAGCAGTCAAGACAGGAGACGCAAGATGAAGCATTAAAAAAAGAGCTTATTAAATGGAAAGAGGATAAACTTAATGACCCACACGCTTTTGAGCCTTTTTATTATGATAATCTCTCAAATATTAAAAAATAAAATTAAAAAAATAATATAATATATATATAAATGATTAAATTAGTAGGAGTATATGAATCTACAACAAAACATAAGAAACTAACAGCTCTATTTAATGTAAATGATAAACTAAAAAAGGTTAATTTTGGTTCTAAAAATAGCAAGACCTATTTAGACCATAAAGACCCTATAAAGCGAGAGAATTATATAGCTCGGCACACAGCATTAGGTAATGAGGATTATAATGACCCTTTAAGTCCTGCATCCTTAAGCATGTTCTTATTATGGGGAAATCATACAGATTTACAAATGAATATTAAGGATTATATAAACAGATTTAAACTTTAGCGGAAGTAGTTAAATAATAAATACTAAATAAATACAATCTCTCATTTTAGATTATATTTA
>Ga0114958_10002038_pt1 | contig 15458 bp, 12 predicted proteins | sample C_130208_EF_Meta_FD_89577 | JGI IMG/M metagenome (GOLD analysis project Ga0114958, IMG submission 89577) | Freshwater microbial communities from Lake Croche, Canada to study carbon cycling - C_130208_EF_MetaG | ecosystem: Environmental > Aquatic > Freshwater > Lake | place: Lake Croche, Canada...
CACCCAGTGGAGGCGGAGCTGCTAGAAAGCCTTTGTCGCCCGTTGAACTATTCGGCAGACGTAATGTAAGGGCTGCTTTGAACTTTGGAAGTCCCGAAAAATCATCAGCAATAGGTGGCGGTGCCGCGGCGGAATACGATCCTTTTGGCACACCACCCAGAGGCAAAAAGCCCGTGCCCCGTGCATTATTTGGTGACGAGGGGGGCGGAGCAGCCGCAGTAGCCCCAGCAGCAGCCGCTTCTCCTCCTCCGTTTAACAAAGGAGTCGCGGTGGACGACGACAATGCTATTGAAATTTATAGAGACAGGGTTGGAAAGTTTGGGGAACAATTTGTAGCAGTGAAAGACCTTCGTTCTATTAACACTAACGCAGGTGCGGTTCAAAGGTTAATTCAAGCCCATCGAACCTATACCCAAGACGATTTTAACAGCGGAAGAACGCCAAACGGCCTCTTTACTTTTTTGGTGGTTGTAGATCACGACGTCCACAGGCTTGTGGCAAAAGAAGTGCGATCAATGTTGGAAATTGGAACACGTCATCATTCAATCGCAAAGGACGCCTCTCTCGGAATTAGTAGAATCCTATGTGGCGGTGAAATTGAAAAGACTGCAGCAGGATTGCGGTTCAATTTACAATCAGGGCATTACACAGTAACACGATTCAGGAAGGACCGTTTAACTGGTAAAATTAATGAAGCCAACTCCGCCTCAAAGTCAGAAGCTTATTCTCTTGCGGTTCAAGCCCTGTTGCTTGCGGCGGTCTACGTTCAATTCAGTCCCGATGTGACCTTTATTCGCGAAGGAGCATTCCGTCCGTTGGACGCTGCGGAATTGGGATTATATACTGAGTGCGGATTGTCCGTGTTTTTATTTGGAAATGCGGTGGAGGCACTCGCATTTCAGTCGGAAGTTGGAAACGATTGGGAGGATGATGCAGTTCAGGCTCAACTTGATGCGAATCACGGCGTCCTATATGTGCCACCGGCAGCAGTCGCAGCAGTCGCAGCAGAAGCAGTTGGTCCTGCTCCCCGTAAATCGCGAAACAGAAAGACAAGGAGGGCAAGAAAGCAGAACCGGCGTAGGAAAACAACGCGTCGCCGCAAATTCTAGGTACTAGTAGAATGAAAGCGTCTGCTACTGCTGCCACTGCTACCGCTGGGTCCCGAAAGAACAGTAAAAGCAACAGTACAAAGAACAATAAAAAGGCCCGGTCCAACCGTGTTCGCACAATGCGTAGCAAGATGTCCAAGTCCATCCTAGAGTATTTCGACACCGTGGCCCAAGAAATGAGAGAGGGGCGTCCCTTTCCCCGGAAATTCCAACTCTATCTGGAGCGCCTGATTAAAGAAGACCTTGAGGACACAGCCGACACAAACGTGGGCGACTACTTGTCCCAGATACCAGGGCTTCGCGGCAGGAGGGGGGCTTAAAGCCCTCGGCACCGGCCTAAAGCCAACCCCCCTTTAAACAAGAAGGAATGCCTCCCAAGTCGAAAGCCGTTGCCCCCCTCGACTCCCTCTACTTCCAACACTATCAAGACTACACGGCAAAGTACCCCGGCAACCAAGTAGCAATCCTATTGCTAGTTGGAACTTTCTACGAGATGTATGATTCCATACGCGACGGCGTGTGTATTACACACGTCCAGGAAACGGCGGCCATCTGCGGTTGCTCCGTGGAGGCCAAGGCCACCAAGGAAGCCGGTCGACTGCGTGTAATGTGGGGATTTCCCAATTACGCCTTTGCGAAATTCGAACGAATGCTCATCCACCACGGCTACACGGTCGTCGTATTTGACCAAGTCAAAGGGACTGGACCCGTAAAGAGTCGACCTCTCGACTTTATTAGCAGCCCCGGCACCTATATGGACCAAGACGAGGAAGCAGAGGGACTATGTAGGGAAGACCGGATTCTCCTAGGCATTTGTATTGAACCCTATGTCGATACGTCGAAACGACAGACGCATTGGTACGGGGCGGCCACTGCATTCGACGTGACGACGGGATTGTTGCGGAGCACCGAATTCGACGCCCTCTTGCTCGACGGCAAGCCCGTCCTCGATGCCATTCGGCCCTTTCTCGCAATGTTCCCGCCAGTGGAACTCATCGTGACGTGGCTCTCCGACAAGGAGCCGCCGAGCAAGACCCTGTGCAAGGAGCTCTTTGGCGGTGCCCGACTCGCCGACAATGCCCACGTCCTCACGGCCCCCAAAGAAGACGGAACGGCCGCTGCGGACAGGGCCCGACTCACCTTTCTCCAAGACATTTTCAAACCCCGCACAGCCCTCTCCTTGGAACACTTCTTGGACATTGAACGCCATCCAATGGCCAGAAAGTCCCTTGCCTATCTGCTCACCTTTGTCAAGGACCACAACAAATCCTTTCTCACGGCACTCCCTGAACACGCAATGTGGTCGGCGGACACGGCGTGCCTCCTCGGAAACAATGCTCTTCATCAACTCGCAATGATACCCCGAGACAAGGAGAACGAATCGCTCTTGTATTGGCTGTTGAAGGGGGTGACGACCGTCATTGGAAAACGAACGCTGAGAGAACGATGTATGAAACCAACGGCCGATATCGCCGTGTTGGAAGAACGACAGGAACGCTGTGCCGCGTTGAGAGTGAGAGTGAGCGGGGCGGCAAAAGAAAACAAGGCACGCCGCGACGCCATTGTCGCAGAACTCAAGGGCATCTGCGACCTGCCGCGCCTGTATCGCCGCTTTCAGCTCGGAACCGCGGGAACGTCCGACGTTGTCCAATTGGTGCGGTCCTACGAACGTATCCGACGAATCCTCGCGGCGACAGAGGGCGGCGATAAATTTGTTGAGCATGTGGAGGCTCTCCTGGGTCGCTGGGACGCCGACCGCATACAGGCCAGCGAAGCCGTCGTAAGCAACAAGATTGCAGTGGGAACGACGCATCCATGGAGACGAGGTATTCACCCGGCCCTGGATGCGTGCGAAGACCGATGGGTCGTCTTGTACAGGGAAATGATGACGGCGAAACGAAACTGGGACGAAGTGTTGGGAGAGGCGGATGCCGTTCAGTGGTCCCTCAAGGACGACACACCCTTCACGTTCATCACGACGAATAAGCGTGGGAAAACGCTGAGTACCCGCTTTTCCGATGTCCGGTCGGAGGCCAAGGGCTCCTCGTCCTCCGTGTTCCTGACGTCGGCGACGGTCCAGAGAGCAAATGCCGACGCTATAAAACTCCGGAGCGAGTGGCACGGACTCGTCGCCGAGGCGTGGACGCGGGAATGGGCCGCGTGGTGCGAAAAGCACACGGCCGACGGGTGCTTGGTCGACCTCGTCGCGTTCGTGGGAGAACTGGACGTCGATTGCGGTCTGGCGATTGCCGCGGATGCATACGGATACGTGCGGCCCACGTATGTGGAGGCGACAGAGGAAGGAGAAGAAGAAGTCAAGAGCGGCGTCGAAGTCGTAGGACTCCGGCATCCCATTGTGGAACGGATACACACCAGCACTCCCTACATTTCTCATTCCCTCTCCTTTGGCTGCTTTCACAAGGAAGAGGACAAGGGCGTCGAAAACAAGGCCACGACCCCCTGCGGTCTGCTCCTCTACGGCGTCAATGCGGCGGGCAAGAGCAGCCTCGGAAAAGCGGTGGGACTCGGGGTTCTGATGGCACAACTGGGAATGCCCGTCCCGGCGACCTCGATGAAACTCGTTCCCTATACGGGCCTCTTCACCCGCATCCTCGGCAACGACGACATGTGGGCGGGAATGTCCTCGTTTGTCGTGGAAATGACGGAACTCCGCAGCATCCTGAAATACGCCGACCATCGCAGTCTCGTGATTGGCGACGAACTCTGCGCGGGGACGGAGACCGAGTCGGCCGTGGCCCTCGTGGCCGCGGGCATTCAGACGCTGGAAAAGCGCGGCGTTCACTTTCTCTTTGCGACGCACCTCCACGAACTGGGGGACTTGTATGAGGGAAAGGGCAAGGAGCGTAGCGACGACAAGGAGCGGAGCGACGACAAGGAGCGGAGCGACGGCAAGGAGCGTAGCGACGACAAGGAGCGGAGCGACGACAAGGACGGCGTAGGGAAACGACGTACTCGCAGCTATCACTTGACGGTCAAGGCGGTCGGCTCCGCTCTTCAGTACGATCGATTGCTCAAAGAGGGCAGTGGATCGGAAATGTATGGACTCGAAGTCTGTCGCGGACTTGATATGGATGCCGAATTCTTGTCCCTCGCATTCGAGATACGAAAGAGACGATGTGGGGAAGTTGTGGGAAAACCTAGTCGATACAATGCGGCCGTGACGGTGTCGTCGTGCTCCATCTGCGGTTCTTCAGAAGGGTTAGAGACGCATCACATTGTGCCGCAAGCGGCGGCGACCGAGGGACGCATCGGGGCGGGCGTGTCGAAAAATGTAGTGTATAATTTGGCGGCCCTGTGTGCTGCGTGTCATTTGAAGCATCACGGAGGAGCGTTGGAAATCAAGGGGTGGAAGAATACGACGGAGGGGCGACGGCTTTGTTAGGAAGACGCCGAAGGCCCCGGAGGACCCTGCGGCCCCTGCGGACCCCGGTCCCCCACGTCGCCCTTGTCGCCGCGAGGGCCCTGTGCCCCCGGAAGGCCATTGTCTCCCTGCGAGCCGCGGGGACCCTCGGAGCCGCGTTCGCCGCGTTCGCCGTTGTCTCCCTTGGGACCCGTAGGGCCCGCGGGACCCTGCGTCGCACCACGGGCCATCAGTTCAGCAATCTGCTTCTCCAGGGCCTCGCAGCGTGCGTTGACACGATTGAACTCGACGCGCACCGGGTTGCCGAACTGGGTGTTCGTGCCGCGATTGTAGAGAATAGAGGTCATTGGGTTCTGGAAGAGAAGAAGAGACGGGGTTCGAAAATTTACCGCGGTACTAGTAGAGATGCTGAGTTCAACGACTGCTACGAAAGTGACTGGAAGCAGCGGAAATAGCAACAACAACGGTCCTTTGCGCAAACCGTTGACCGATCCCAGAAACATTGCTAGAACCATTCCGTTTGTTTCACCCATCCGTGTGCCTGTGCCCGTTACTGCCGTTACTGCCGCTGCCAACCGTGCTACTGTAGTTCCCAACCGTGCTGCTGCTGCTTTTACTGGTGGAGGAGGGGCCTTTACCGGTGGAGGAGGGGCAGCAGCACCCGCTCCTGGTTCCGGCGTTGCAGCCAACAATTCTGGGCTTGGGTTGGGAGCTGATGTGATGGCAGGGTTGGGAGGGGGCCGACGTGGAGCAATCGACGGATTCGAAGAGGACGAAGAGGGTCGTCTTTCTGCTATTCCAGTCGCTGGACCGGTTCCGTCGCTAATTGATTATGAAGGAAACAGTGTTGCGAATGGCGCGTTAAGGGAGGCTCGTACACGTGCTGGCGTCGCTGGTCTGGGTGCATTGGCTGCTGGCCTATCACCCTATGATGAGAATGACGACAACGAAGTCGCAGGATTATTATTAGCACCGACTGGAGGCGGTGCCGCTGCTGCCGCTGCTGCCCCTACAACCGGCACAGCCGGTAACACAAAAACCAACGAACGAAAGAACCGTACATTACGCAAGCAGAAAAGGAAACAGTCTCGGAAGACGCGCAAGACACGCCATCGTCGGTCTAAAAATTGAGCCCTCATTCCTTTCTTAGAGGTCAGTAAAGATGATCATCCCGGTGCGCTGTATGAACTGCGGGAAGCTCTTGGCCGACAAGTACGATTATTTCCAAGCCAAGTTGCGAGAGGCCCGAGGGGGGAAAGAGGGGGCAGCGGCTCCCGAACCTCTTTGCTTGGATGGCATGACAATCCCCCTCACTGCAGAATCGGTCATCTTCAAGGCCCTGGACCTTCGTCGGTACTGCTGTAGAAAGACCATCAATACACACATTGACCTCATCCGGAAATTGTAAGGCCCAGTAGATGAACACTCTCTTTAAGAGCACAACCCCCTCTATTAGTTCCTACATGTGGATTCCAATAGCCATTGTACCATTTTTATGCGTAGTTTACGTGGCGTATCGCCTCTCAAGCAACGTGAGTGAACGGCAGAGTAGAGAAGCCATCGCACACAAGTACGGAGGGCTGCTCACATCGTCCCTTCTAGTCGCAGTCATAGTCTGGATTATAATAATGACATATATGTAAGAATGAATAAAATGCCTGAAACGATGTCCGGTGCTATTGTTTCAGTGCTTCCCTACGGTCTCTTTGCGTTTTCGGTCGTAATGGGGGGAATGGCCGCCGCCTCCTTGGTGAAATCTCCCGAGGAACGAACGGGACGCGAATCTTTTTTGTACATTAACGGTGCCTTCATGGCCTATGCGACAATCGCTTTCATTGGTGTGCTTGTTTTACTGTACATGTACAAGTCGGGACTTATAATAGGATTTTTAGCACGAACTGCCGTAGCGGGAGGTCTTATCGATCTGGGGAGTGGGTACGAAGTGTCGTATCTTGGAACGCAGTTTGGCGTGCCTCCTGCGTTGGACTATGCCAGAAAGACGGGATACTTACCACCGAGTCTCCAAAATCCGCAACCCAAGGTAAGACGCCATGGTCGCTATAACACGTAAGATGAATCGGTTTGACGCGGCGGCGCGTTCTATCAAGACGGTCGAGGCAATGCAAAAGGCGTGGCGCAAACACATTGGTAAACCCTTGACATCCCAGTCTGCGTTAAATTTCCTACAACATTACAGGAGAATGACCAAAAAACAGTCGAGGTCAAAGACAAAGCACGGCAAAAAGCAACGGGGCGGTGCGGCCTATACGCTTTCCGGTGCCTCCACCGATTACGTGATGGCTCCCGGGCAGGCTGGAAATGCGATGGCAACCGGCTTCCCTGTTCTTGCGGCATATGGTCCGCAACAGTACGGCCACTTTACGGACGACGTCACGAGTTACAAGCCGCTGCTCAACAATGTGGGAGGTCCTGCTGAAATTCCAAAGATTGCGCAATTGGCCGATTGCGGCGTTGACCGCTTTCCCACGGATCCCCGGCTTGCCCAAGTGGGGGCTGGCTACGGAAAGAAGAGGCGATTAAATAGAATGAATCGCAGTCGCAACAGCAGTCGCAACAGCAGTCGCAGCAGTCGCAAGAACCGTAAGAACAGTCGCAGTCGCAAAAACCGTAAGAGCCGGAAACAGTATACACGGAAACAGCGGGGAGGGGCGGGGTTAATGGACTTCTTGTCTGGGAACCCGCTGGGCGTGAATAGCGTCCATGCGGGCGGCGTTGACCGGGTTCCGGGCGACCATTTGGGTGTCCCTCAGTATACGAATGGAACAATGTTTAGCGTGGACAAGATCTCCACCCTTTCCGGAATGACCCCGACGAACACGATTCAATCCTACGCACCGGCACAGTTTGTGTCGGCCTCGGGTCAGCTCTTTGGAACGGCGCAGGCAGCGGCTCGTTAAATATAGCGGCGTTCTTGTGCTCTTCCTTGCCTCCCTTGCCTCCCTTGCCTTCCTTGCCTTCTTTTCCCTCTTCCTTTTGAATTCGCGTGTTTGCTCGGCAAAAACGCGAATCACGTAAAGCAAAGACTTTGTCTAGTATCAGTAAATGGAGAGAGGGTATTGTCGCCCCGAAGGAGCAGCACCGAGTCTGGCCGACAAGGCTCCCGAGGTTCTGCGGGCCTACTACAAGAGTGCCCCCAACACTTTTTTAACGCAGCATCACATTCAGTCCTACGAAGCCTTTGTGTTTCGCGAATTGCTTGATATTCTCCACGCGGCCAATCCCATTACGATTCTGAAGGAACCGTTGGATGCCGCCGCAGGTAGATACAAGTACAGGACGGAACTCTACATTGGCGGCGACAAACCAACGGCCAAGGAACTCGGCATCGCCATTGCGTCGCCGACCGTCACGCTCGACGGTGGGAAAACCATTCGCCGCATGCTCCCCAACGAGGCCCGCCTCCGCAACCAAACCTACGCCGCCACCTTTCTGTGCGACGTGTATGTGAAACTCACTTTTACAATGAGAAACGAAGAAACGGGTGCCTACACGGAACGGGTCAAGGAACTGCGGTTCGAAGGGACCGAGGCCTTTCCCCTCTTTCAGATTCCCATTCTGTTGCGGTCCAAGCTCTGTGCGACGCACGGAGCCGACAAGAGCCTCCTGGCGGAAATGGGCGAGTGTAAGAATGACGCGGGAGGCTACTTTGTGGTGCGGGGGGCCGAAAAGGTGCTCATCGCACGTCAAGAACAGGCCTTCAACAGCGTCTATGCGTCGATGAAACCCCTCACGCCTTCCAACCACGACGTCATGAGCTTTGCAGCCGTGACGTGCCAGGACCCGGCGTCCAAGCAGAAGCGACGTGTCCAGCTGGTCCGGTATTATGAAGGGACGAGGGGGAAGCGCGAAGAAGGCTCTATTCGTATCGCGATTCCCTTTGTCAAGGGCAGCGTCCCCCTGTTTTGTCTCTTTCGTGCCCTGGGCGTGGAATCGGACCAGGAAATCATCCGGCTCATTTCGCCCGACACGACCTCGAGCAGCAACGCGGCGATGGAAATGGCCCTGCTGCCGTGTATTCGGGACGCGTGGCCCATCACCACGAAATACCACGCCATTGAATTCATACGAACGCTCACCAAGGGCTTTATGGTGGAACACGTCCTGGACATTCTTCAAAACAACTTGTTTGCCCACGTGCCCCAAGAAGCCAAGGCCCAGTACTTGGCGGAAATCGTGCGAAAGATGCTGCGAATCGAAATGAACCTGGAGCCCTCCACGCACCGCGACGACATTCGCAATCAGCGTCTCTTGGGCACGGGGGCCTTGCTCCGCGACTTGTTTGCCGAGATTTACAAGATTTGGAAAAAGGCCGTGATTCTCTACGTCGACAAGGAATACACGAGTAATCGAACGCTGTACCAAGACGACGATTTCCTTCAAATGTTCTCCGACGCCAACATTGCCCGCGTCCTCAATCCCGAAGTCATTCAGGAGGCGTTGATGCGGGGCTTTGGCGGCAAGTGGGGCACGAATCAGTACAATATGAAGGTGGGAGTCGTACAGCCGCTCGCCCGCATTTCCTACATGGACGCGATGAGCCACGCCCGACGCGTCGTCTTGGACTTTGACACGAGCAAAAAGCAGTCGGGGCCACGCCACCTTCACCCCAGTCAGGTCGGCTACTTTTGTACTAGCGAAACGCCCACGGGCGGCCACATTGGCGTCACGAAGAATATGAGCATGTTGACGGCCATCAGCATCGTGGCACCCTCGGCCCCCGTCCTCGAATGGCTCTATGCAAAGGGCGGTGTGACGCGCATCTCCTCTGCGACCCCTTTTGTGCGGGCCAAGGCGACGAGCGTTCAGCTCAACGGCGGCACCATCGGCTTTACCGTGACACCCGTGGAACTCACGCGAGTCCTCAAACTCTTCAAGTGGACGGCGTGCCTTGCACCCACCGCGTCCGTGAGCTTCAACACGGCCGAGAATGTGCTGCGTATTTACCTCGATGACGGGCGACCACTAAGACCCCTGTGGCACCTACGAGACGGACGGGCCCCGCCCCAGGCGATGGAAGATGTGCTGACGTCGTGGCGCAACCTGATGTGCGGCACGCTCCCCGCGACGGCACGGCACACGCAGTACAGCGTCGAGTTCGTCGACCCCCTGGCCGACAAGCCGTCGCCGCCCCTCGATGAATACGTGGCGTTTCTGGCCCCCTACGCCGGTGCTATTGAGTTCATCGACCCCTACGAAGGCAACGAGGCCCTCGTGAGTTGGTGGGGCGGCGCCGACTTGACTCCCCAGCACACGCACGCCGAGATTCACCCGAGCAGCATCACGGGCCTCCTCACGAGCATGGTTCCCTTTGCGAATCACAATCAGTCGCCGCGCAACCAACTGTCGTGCTCCCAGAGCAAACAGGCCATTGGATACTATGCGACCAATTACGACAGTCGCTTCGACACCTACGCGAGTCTGCTGTGCTATGGCGAGGGGCCGTTGGCCCGCACGCTCACCTACGATGCTGTGGCCGGCGGCGAGATGGCCTACGGAACCAACGTCATCTTCGCCATCAACAGTTTCAACGGGTACAATCAGGACGACGGGATTCTCTTTAATCGGAGCAGCATTCAACGCGGCCTCTTTCGCAGCCTGTCGCTGCGGTCCTACACGGGACTCGAAGAGGAGAATCCGCTGGACAGGACCTTGACGCGTGTAGGAAACCCCAAGAATGTGTTGGCGTGGTTGGACTTTAAGCCCGGCCGCGACTTTTCCGAGTTGGACGAGAACGGCGTCATCAAGGAGGGGGCCCTCATTCACGACAAGACGGTGCTCATCGGAATGTACACGACGAGCCTGGAAACGGGGCTCGTCAAGGATTCCTCGATTCTGCCGACCATCTTTACCAAGGGGCGCGTCGACAAGGTCGTCGTGCTCCACCAGGCCAATGGATTCCGCCTCGTCCACGTGCGGATTCTGGAGGAGCGGGTGCCGGAACTGGGGGACAAGTTCTGCTTGACGCCGGACCACGACGTGCTGACCAAGACGCGCGGATGGGTTCCTATCAAAGACGTGACCACGTCGGACCTGGTCTACTGTCTGGATCCCAAGACGGACGGGATCACCTACGAGCATCCTCTTCGCACGGTGAGCTTTGATTGCGTAGAAGAACCAATGTACACATTGGAATCCCAACAGGTGGACCTTTGTACCACGATGAACCACAAGATGTGGGTTCAGCGTCGCGGGAAGTCGTCCTATGAATTAGTGGAGGCGAAGGAGATTGTGGGGAAGCGGGTGAAGTACCAAAAGACGGCAAAGAATACAAATCCTGACTATGTTTTCACAATTCCTGATACCGAAAAGGAGCTCCCGATGGATCCCTGGTTAGAGTTTTTTGGACTGTGGATGTCGGATGGATGGGTCACGCAGGCGAAACCCCGACCCGGACGCATCGAAATGTGTGCCGTTGTTCCTGAGCACCGAGCCCAAGTTCAACGCGTCTGCGAACAGTTAGGCCTCCATTGCGTCACAGAGTCAACAAATAAGAAACTTTTCATTAACGACAACGAACTTGCAAAATACCTTCAACCCCTGAGTGCGGGCGCCGTCCACAAACGTCTGCCCGAATGGGTATTTGAATTGAGCGAAGCACAGACACGCCAATTACTTCACGGACTTGTGAGCGGTGATGGATATACATCGAAGCGGGGCACGATGCGTTATTTTACAAGCAGCAAGGGACTCTGTGAGGATGTTCAAAGGTTGTGTTTACACGCAGGATACTCGGCGAATGTATCAGTTCGGTACGCAGCAGGTTCTGAGTCTGTAATAGAGGGACGCACGGTGCGTTCGACCGCAGACGCGTGGCTGATTGGAATTGTTCGTACGAAGAATCATCCGATGGTGAATCACGGACACGTCAAGACGCAACGCAGACAACGCGAATCCATCACCTCCTACACCGGTTCCGTTCACTGTTTGGAAGTTCCGAACCACGTCTTCTACGTGCGCCGCAACGGCAAGCCGGTGTGGACGGGCAATTCGTCGCGCCACGGCCAAAAGGGCACAATGGGTATGCTACTCGACGCACAGGACATGCCGCGTACGGCCGACGGAATGGTCCCCGACGTGATGGTCAACCCCCACTGCATTCCGTCGCGTATGACGATAGCACAGCTCCTAGAACAAGTCTACGGCAAACTGGGTGCTATCATTGGTGCCAAGATGAATGCGACGACCTTTATGAACAACGAAGACAGTTTCGGGGCTATTGCGAATGCGTTGGAAAGCATCGGAGTCCAGCGGGAGGGGGAGGAAATAATGTATTCGGGCATCACGGGGAAGCAATTCGTGTCCTCTGTGTTTATTGGGCCGCTGTACTACATGCGTCTCAAGCACTTGACGCAGGACAAGCTCAACTCACGGTCCGTGGGACGCAAGGAGATGCTGACGCACCAGCCGACGGGGGGGCGCGGCAACGAGGGCGGTATGCGTATTGGCGAAATGGAGCGCGACGCCTTGTTGGCCCACGGAGGGTCGGCCTTTCTCCAGGAATCCCTGATGAAGCGTAGCGACGGCATTGAAGTGTGGCTTTGTAATGGATGCGGCACGATTCCAATCTTTAACGAAGGACAGGGGCTGTTCTTGTGCCCGATGTGCGACGGGCCCATCAAGGACAATTTCAAGGGCAAGACGGGCGACACGATGGTCCTGACGCTGCCGGTTCGCCAATCGCGGGCGACCTTTTCCAAGGTGGAGATGCCCTACACGCTCAAACTGATGGAGCAGGAGCTGACGCGAGGCTGTTTTCAATTGCGATTCTTGACGGGCAAGGATTTGCGGGCCTTTCACGAAGAAAAGACAGAGGTCCGCGCCCCCAACGTGGTGGAAGCAGAAGCAGGAGGAGCAGGAGGAGCAGGAGGAGCAGGAGGAGCAGCAAAAGCAGCAACAGCAAAAGCTGGCCCAAAGGCCAAGAAGGCCAAAGTGACCAAGTTGAGTGGCCCGGTGGCTGCTGCAATCAGGATGGGGGCGTCAGGAGGAGGGGTAGGACAGACAGTCGCCCAGGAATCGCAAGACTTGGCACTCCTGTCGAGGCCCACAGGGGGTCCTCCAGGCCTTGCGGAGCAAAACGCAGGGGGCACCCCCGGTCCACCCGTGGAACCGCAAGGAAATCAGGGCGGTACCACCGTCAATATTATGATTCCGGGTGTTTCGGCGGCACAGGCTCCCGGACCCGCACTGTTTGCTTCCACGGAATCGGGTGGTTCCAACACGGCGACCGCCGCCATTACGACGGCACCGCAGCAACAACAGTCGCAACAACAGCAACAGTCGCAGCAACAGCAACAGTCGCAGCCCAGCTCCGGCGGCATTCTTGGAGGACTTTCCTCCTTGGCGTCCGGCGTTGCCAATGCTCCCGCGGCCATCGTGAATGCTTTAAATGCCCCCGTTCCCGCGGGCCTGCCTCCTTCTTTAGCTGGAGGTGCAGGAGGCCCTACGCTGTCCATCAAAGAAGCGACTCCTGTGCCTTCTGCAGCTCCGCAACAACGTGCCGACTCTGACGTCAAGGTCGTGAGCATCGTGTAGGAGGCTCAAAAATTGATTTAAACCTGACTTACCAGAAGAAGCAAGAATGGACGAAGACACGGTCGATCTGATTGTGCGCAGCCGCCCCACGATTTGTGAGATTTTGACGAATCGTGGGTATGATGCGGAAGGCTATAAAAACGTCAGCCCCAAGGATTTGATGACGATGATTACGACCAACCTCGAGTCGCTCGAGATTATTGCACCGAGGCGGGGAGCAGAGGCAACAGCAGCAACAGCAGCAACAGCAGCAACAGCAGCAACGGCAGGGGCAATAACAGTCGCAGGGGCAACAGGGGCAGCAGGGGCAGCAGCAGTCGCCCGGCCTCAAGCCCCGATGCCCCAAGCCATCGTACTCTATATGGTGGAAGGGCCCATTCGCGGCGGTCTCGGGAGACTCGAAAAGTTGTTTGATCCCGAAGAGACGCCGAGACCCCTTGTGGTCGAGCGAGACGACATAATTATTCTGGTCAATGAACCTCATCACGAGGCCTTTACAGCCTTTGTTCAACAGCAGTGGGTGGACAAGAAGGTTCGCATCAGTTTCTTTGCCCTCAAGAATCTCATCAGCAACCCGGCCAAGCATTTCTTTGTGCCGCCGCATCGCAAACTCACGGCCGACGAGGCCACGGCCGTCATGAAGCATCTTTCGGTCGATTCAAAATCCGCGTTTCCCCACATCAAGTATCACGCCGATATGCAGGCCCGCGTGCTTGGGCTTATCCCAGGGGACCTCGTGGAGATTCAGCGTTCTTCGGACACTTCCGGTATCACTACGCTCTTTCGCGTTTGTACTTTGTGAGACCTAAGTAGAAGGATGTCGTGGGACCAAGTCGCGTCCAATAGTTTCGTCAATCAACAGAGGGACACCATTGAACAGAATCTCCAGGCGTTGCCGTATTATCAACAATTGGCATCCCGAGGCATTTCGAGCGGCGGCACAGAAATCGGCAAGGCCAAGACGGCCATTGATACGGCGTTGGGAAACATCCGGGCCGAAACGAATTCGCGAAGGTCAATGATGCAAGGCATCACCAACGCGAACCAACAATCCGATGTATCGTCTCTGACGAGTCATATTGACGCATTAAAACCTCGGGTGGAGCAACAAAATACTATTTTTCAACTCAGAACCGAACAAGCCTCCGCCCTGGCCAACAAGTATGCGAGCAATTGGCACTCGAATTGGATGCTGTGGTTTCCAGTGGGGTTGGCGAAACCCTTGTCCAACACGACACGTGTGCTCTTGTACGTGGGGGCGGCAGGGTTGTTAGTCGCAGCAACAGTCGCAGCAACAGTCGCAAGAACAACAACAACGGCAGCAGAAAGCAAGACGGTTCCGACGCAAGAGGGAGGCCGTCGTAAAAATCGTACAGTAGGGTAGAAGAATGTCCGATTGTCCCACATTTACGCCGTCTTCCACCGATCCGGCGCAAATCCACAATGACTTGATGGAAACGTACATGAACGGCGTCCGTCGCCCCGATGTGAAATACGGCGTCGCGGAAGACACGACGCTGGATTCCAACAGTCACGTTCCCGTCGCCGTGCTTCAAGCCAAGTACCAGAAGTTACAGGACGGCGGGTTTCTGCCGCACACGCTCCCCTCCGGTAAGAATTCCACCACGGCCGTGGAAGACAATCTGCGAAAGGACCGTGCCTTTACGGCGGCATTGCGTGCCGAGTTCTGTCATTATTATTCCCGGTTTGGCTATGCCTATGACCGGTTTATTATGGCGGTCACAGGAAATGCGAGCCAGGCCTCGATGTCGCAGGGCAATGCTCTGCTGTCCGACCTAAAGACGCTGAACGCGAGAACCATTTACGTCATTGAATTTGCGGACTATGTGGCACAAAAACGGATTCCTCCGGCACAAGCCGACGCCCAGAGCATCCAGACGCTCAACGCTTCTTTGAACGTGAAATTAGTGCGACTTCGTGCCGCAAACGACAAGTTCAAGCACGAAAAGGCGATTGTGATGACGCAACGCGAAATGGTGAAATATACGGCTACAAAGAACGCACAGTCGATGCAGACACTATCTTTTTGGATCGGGGCCAACGTGGTGGCACTCGGTGCCATTGGTGCCGCTTACGCCTTTATGTAAAAATCCTGGTCCCCGGTAGAGAATGGCCGCGTATCAGAATCTCGTGACGGCAGAAGATGCAGCCCGCATCGCCTACTCGGACCAAATAAAGCAGAACCCTGCTGCAGCCGCCCAGTTTACGAGGGACACCACCGCATCCCTGAAAGCGGGTCTTATGAGTTCAAAGCAGAATGCGTATGCACAAGTGGAGCAGGAACTCTCACGAGCCCAGGACGAAACCGCCAATGTAAAGCTCTACCAGACGCGTACGGCCGACACGGACGACCTCGCGACGCAAATTGAACGGAACAACCAGGCCGTGTCGGG
>Ga0114958_10002040_pt1 | contig 15439 bp, 10 predicted proteins | sample C_130208_EF_Meta_FD_89577 | JGI IMG/M metagenome (GOLD analysis project Ga0114958, IMG submission 89577) | Freshwater microbial communities from Lake Croche, Canada to study carbon cycling - C_130208_EF_MetaG | ecosystem: Environmental > Aquatic > Freshwater > Lake | place: Lake Croche, Canada...
GCGCAGATGTCCGCGAGTTTGCGAATGAGGTCGGTGGAGGATTTCCAATTCTGGTCGTAGGCGTTGTAGCCCCAATGACCGTTGAGCGTCATGCACGTTTCCCAATCACCGGGATAACCGGTGACCGGCACGTATCCTTCCGGCGTGGCCGTGTCACCACGGAACCCGCCACCGAGACGGTTGTTCATGATGAGTCCGGGACGCAGCTTCATCAGCGCCGCTATCGGCGCGGCACGTTGCGGAGTCATGTGCATCGGCGTGTCCCACCAGAGAATGTCAATTGGGTAGCGGGTAAGTATTTCCTTCACCTGCGGCACTGCGACATTTTTCAAATACTCATCGTAGCTGCCTTTGTGCGCATCATCCCAGCCGTCGCCTTCGTTGAAACCATTTTTTCCGCCGCCGGGATTATTCCAATCCTGCGACTGGGAATAGTAGAAGCCAATTTTCAATCCCTCCGCCTTGGCGGCATTGACGAGTGGGCCGAGGAGGTCTTTTTTGTAAGGCGTGGCATCGGCGATGTTCCACATGCTGGCGGCGGACGGATACAATGTGAAACCATCGTGATGCTTCGAGGTGATGACTATGTATTTCATGCCCGCCTCCTTCGCGGTCTTCACCCAAAGTTGCGGGTCATACCTCATCGGATTGAACTGCCCGGCGAACTCGTGATATTTTGCCACGGGAATCTTCGCCGAATTCATGATCCATTCGCCGTAAGTCGTGGTTTCGCCGTATTTGCCCGCCGGGACGGAATAAATGCCCCAGTGAATGAACAAACCGAACTTCGCTTCGTGCCACCATGCCATTCGCGCTTCGCGCTGGGCGGGTGTCTCCTGTAATGCCTCCAGACTCGTGCCGCTCGATTCGACAGCCACGCCTTCGGCCGGCCCGGAATTGGCGGCGTTTGTAGCGGCAAAAGCCGGACTCAGGTTAACCGCCAGCCAGGCGGCCATAATGTTTGATTTCATAATTTTAGATATATAAATTATAACCACGGATTACTTCTGCATATCTTCACGCAACTGTTTTTCAGAGTCGGCATTCCAATAGCCGCACTCCAATTGAAAAAACACCGAGGTGTAAGGCTTCGTCAGCGGCGTCTTGATGATGATCACCTTGAAGGTTTTTCCCGCCTCATCGAGTTTGGCGATGATTTGTTCGTGCGGCAATACTTGCACCGGTTGGCCGGCGAGAATTTTCCCAAGAGCATCGCGATACGCACCGATGCCCGGCGCATTGGCTTCAGCGACAAATTTCATTTCGGTGTCGGTATAAATCGTCGGCTTGACGTGCTTGGTCTTGGCTAGTTCTGACAACACGCCTTTCACCACGGATAGCTGGCTGGCATCCACATAAATCGTCTCGATGCCCGGCGCGGTCTGCAACGGGTAGGCCGCATCGACCACGACAATCCAGTTGCGATGGCCCAGCAGCGGCAGTTGCTTCGCAAGTTTATCCTGCCAATTATCGGCGGCGAATGTGGTGGTCGTCATAAGTATGGCGAGCGCAAGAATGCGTAGAATTTGTGTTTTCATTGGGTGCGGGTGATTTTAGCTGAGAATTAACTTCAAGGTTTCGTTGGTGGCGATTTCAACTGGTTGGCTCAAGGTGATCAAAGCACGCCGACCGTCACGAGTCAGCCTGGCGGGCGCAGACTTGCCAGCAAGCACGACTTGAACTGCACCTGCCGCCGCGTTTTCCAGCGTGATGGTTTTCAATTTCAGTTTGCCCCAGCGCATGGCGATTGTTGCGGTTAGTTTGCCGTTTGCGATCTTCTGGCCATAGCTGCCCCATCCTTCGGCCGCGGTGAATGCACATTTGAAATTCTCCGGTGTTAGTTTTGGAGCGAAGCCGATGTGTTGCTGCGGTCCGCTATATTCGAATCCGCAGGCCGCGAGATACACCCCATAACTCGCCATGCTGCGGGCATAGTGATCACCGCATTCGATTTCATTCCACGGATTACGGCGCGACGCGTGGTAGCGGTCATGCACCGCGCGTTCGATAGCCAGGCCTTCCATCACCATGCCTTCCCAAATCATGTGACTGGCGACCTGATGCTCAAAGCCGTTCATGCACTCGTTGAAGTAACCCGCAAAGCCGGGCTTCTTGTTGCCTACGCCACATGCTTGCAGAAAATCCCAATCCTTGCGCGGGAAGGTGCACATCAACAAGCCGGCCTCACCGGGCATCGCATACCAGCGGCCCGAACCCATTTTGTTGCGATAGTCGCCGGCATCCGGCGCAAAGTTATATTTCCACAGCGATTTCAAAGCGGACAATGTTTCCTTCTGCGGCAACACACGCGGCAGGCCGACCTGCATCGCCCAGCTCTGACCGAATACCTGGTCAATTTCGCAACCCGTGCCGGAGTTGATAGTATTCAACTTCTGCTCGTCCACCTTGTTGATGAAATATACGCCGTCGAAAAGTTGTTCGACAAGGTTCTTGCTGCCCACTTCAAGGATTCCTCGGCACTGGCGGGCAAATTCCACGTCGCCCACTTCATCCGCCATTTGCGCCGCCGCAAGTAACGCCGCGATATACAATCCACTCAGCCACGACACCTTGCCAAACCAGTCGGCGTCGAGGGTGTTATGCTGGTTGCTTTCGATCAGACCGTCGTTGTTGGCGTCCTTGGCAATGAGCCATTGCGTGGCGAGTTTGATCTTCGGCCAGTTGCGTTTGAGAAATTGCGCGTCCGCAGTCATCTGGTGTTCGCGCAGCGCCCGCAGGACCGTTCCCGCCTGACCGTCCACGGCGGGCATTTTATTGAACTCGGCGCGAAAATAAATCGCGCCGTCACGTTGCTGTGCCAACCCGAAATCCACGCGCTCACGGGTGTCGCGTTCCAACTCCGGGAACAAGCGCGCCGCCGCATGGGCGTAATGATAAACATGGCTGCAAGTTCCGGCGCAGCAGCCCACGCCTTCCCAGCCGTAGAACCGACCGTTGGCAAAACGATAACAGGTCGAGGTCGCCAAAATGGAGGTATTGAGCATCGTCCGGTCAAGAAACCACAACGGCAGCGTTGAGTCATACCAGGTGTCGCGCCACAATTTAGTCTGCGTCGCAAGCCGGTCGAAATTCGCGGCGATGTGTTGTACGACGGCCTGCGCGCCAGCAAACTTGGTGGCATAATAGCGCCCGGCATTTGCCAACGGCCGAGCGAGCGAGAGGTTGGGAAAATGCCACGCGATCACAAACGTCACCGTGACCGATGCTCCAGGCGCGAGCTTGAGTGTGCGACCTAACAGCCCGGTCAGCTTTTGGGTGAACGGTGCGGTGGCGTCAGGGCTGGCTTGATCAGATGGTTCTCCCAGCAAGGCCAGCGCCATCGTGCCGAAATCCGGCAGTTCTTTAAACGGGATATTACCCTTGCCTGGGTTGGTCTCAGGCACCACCGGGTTGTCCGTTGCATTCTCTGCTGAGAATAATAATTGGGTAAGATTCTTTTCCCGAATGACACGATTGCGCAAAACGCCAGCTTGTTTGCGATTGCTGATACAGACGGCATTTTCCAATTCACCGGCCAGCGTCGCCTCGACCGGCAGCGCCGATGAATTATGCACGGTGAATTGCATAATAGTAGCAGGCAGACTGGAATCGTCGGTCTGCAGTGGCACAAACGGCGAAAACGCCTCCAATTTCACCGTCACCGGCACAGCGGGGTCGGCATATTCCACCATGCCGATGGGATATTCGCCGCGAAAACTCACATTGGCAAAACCGTCGCGATCAAGCGTGGATGTCTTACCGCCAATTTGCAGCGTGAATTTTTGGGCCAGCGGTGAAGCAGGCGTCAGCGGTTTGGCATAGTGATCTGTTAAGGTCGAATAATCTGTTGTGATCGTTCTTGTTAAATTGAAAATATCCCAATGCCATAACCGACCGTCGCCGCCGAGATACAACTGCCCCGCACCAATGCCGCCAACTGGCATGCCGACATATTTAAGTTCCTGGCCGCGCAGAACTTCCGGTGTGCCGCGTGCAAAGAGCGCTTTAAGCCAATCCGCCGATAATTTTTTGTCGGCGGGCACCAGATGCTCGAAATCCTCGCGGGTGAATGGCCCGGCCATGGCCTGAAAACGGCTTAACAGCAGGCCCAGCGTTGCCGTCGTGGAATAAGTTAGAAAATTGCGTCGTGTGATCACAGGGGGGTGAGTGATGAATTGGCGATGGAGAAGACCTCGTATCTGATGATTTGTATTTGGTCGGGTTTATTGCCGAATTGGTCGAAGACCACGAGGGCGTTCTCACCATCCTTGAGCCAGCACTCGGGCATGTAGAGCGGAACCTTTTGCGGGCATTCTCCAAGGTTGTGGCCATTGAGCCAGACATGGCCAGCTTTGATCCCTGTGGAGACATCCGTGTTGGCGTTGCGTGGTTTCGCAATAACGAGCCCCAGTGTTTCGCGCATGCCAGTGGGGGGGTGATAGGTGAAACTATTCTTCCAGAAGGTTGGCAGATTCGGGGTGGTGGGGGTGTTGGTTTGCCACGGCTGACGGGTCAGGAAGTCGTTCCAGTTGGTGACCCGTCCGATGATGGCGGTTTCCTGCAGGTCTGTTAGACCGCCGCGGAAATACCAGGTGGCTTGGATGAGGGGTGAGTTATGCCAGAAGGCGACGCCTAGATTCGCTGAGGCCCCTTTGCTCACCCGGCACAGGAGGGTATTCTTGCCCGTTCGTAGCAGCTTGGAGACATCTTGTGAGGGGGAACTTAGGCGTTGGCCGTTGAGATAGATGCCATTTTCGTGGGTGAAGAGATTCTTTGATTTTCCGTCAACACTCGGTGACTGGAGGATCGAATCCACTTGGGCTGCGGTCACCGTGAAGGTGCCGCGAAACCATGTTTGACCACGATCGATTTTCACCTTTTGCGAGTCACCGGCGAGTGCTTGCCAGGCGCTATCGTCATAGCTCGTTTGGGCGATTACTTCCGGCGTTCCTGCGGGGTTTGCGGTGCCGGTCAACTGCTTCCACGCGATGGTGATTGTGGGTGTGGAATCCGTGGAGACGTCACCCCATAGACCGCGAGCGGCGCCATTGCCGATGGGGCCAGTGAAATTCCAGAGTTTCGGACGGGGGCCGATTTTGGCGAGCACTGCCAGGGTGTTGTCGCCAGCTTTGGCGTCGAGGCGATCAAACGAGGCGGGTTGCCCATTGAGGAAGACCGAGAACGTGCCGGATTTGCCCATAAAATTGAGAGCGACGGGACCGGCGGTGTCGCGGTGCAGGGTGGTGCGATACCAACCGTAACGATTTTGGAAGCCATCGTAGCTTTCCATGGCTTGCGGGCCCTTGGATTGAGCCCAGTCTTTAGTGCTGAAGTCGGCGGTTCTTTCCGCGGCCGCATCGCGCCACGACCAGGCGGCGAGGGTTGGTAAGGCGGGGGCGGGAACGGCGGCTTTGGATATCTCTGATTTACCGCTGGCGGCGTAGATCGTTGCCTTGCCGCCTTCAGGCGGAAATTCCATGCTGCCGTCTTCGCGGACGAAGGACGGTCCGATATGGATTTTATCGTGAGCGAGCCAGGTTTTCTCGGTTAGCTCGGTGTTCATGACGAGCAGCTTCGCTTGATGACCGTCGCCGGAATCGAGGGGGATTTCGGTGACGGTGGCGTCGGTGGGGTAGGTGAAATTAACTTGGGCGGGCGACTTGCCTGGGACTTTGCGTTTGAGGGTGACTTCCCCGGCGTCGCCATCGGCTCCGTAGCAAACCCAGTAATCGGTTTGGCCAAGAGTTTGGCGGAACAGCACGTTGGTGCAGACGGATTCGAAAGAAGCGTTGGCTGTCCACGGCAGATTTACGATGAGGGTGCGGGGCTCCTGAGAAACAACCTTGAGGCTGCCCTGGTGGGGCAGCGTCATGCCACCGATGGTCACGCGGGTGGCGAACACACCGTTCTTTTCCCCGTCGGGTGATTTGTAGGCATCGGCGTTGGGGGGGATTGCCGCGAGTTTGCTCGTGTCACATTTCTTTGGAAAAGCATCGACCAGAACGATGCTGCCGCCGGTGGGGTTGGTGCGGGTGGTCACGCGCAGTTCCGGGCGGTCGCATTTGGCGAGAGCGGGGTCGTTGTGGCTGCTGGTTAGCAGCGATGAAAAGCTTTGGGCAAAGTAGGCGGCACGGCGGGCGGGGAAGTAGAGGTTGTGAAACTGGCCGGTTTCCCCGATCGGTGACGAGTAGTCGTAGCTGGTCTCGAACGAATCCCCGGAGTAGCCGAAGTTGGTGCCACCGTGAACCATGTAGTAGGCATAGCCGGCTCCGCCGAAAGCGATGATTTTCCATGTGCCGCGCACCTTTTCGTTGAGCATGGAGGAAGCCATATCGCCATACTTGCCGATCCAGCCGGTCCAGAATTCCGTGGTATACCAAGGAGATTTTCCGGGTTGGAAGGGTTGCTCACCGGAGGGATCGCTGCCGTGATTGAGGCCGGAGAGAAACAGGGGGATTTCCAATCCGTTGGCGCGGGCTTGCTCGACAAGGTGTTTCAGATAGGGGTTCTTGTCATCAGTGCCCCAGCCCTTTGGGTGCTCGTTTTCCAACTGCACCATGAGCACGTTGCCGCCGCGATGGATCTGATGTTTGGCAACGATCTTTTCGACCTGGGCGAGGTGGCGGTCGGCCAAGGGCTGAAATAGCGGGCCCGTGTCGCGCAGGGTCATGCCGGGCTTGATACTGAGCCAGGCTGGAAACCCGCCGTGTTCCCACTCAGCGCAGGAATAGGGGCCGACCCGCACAATGCCATACATGCCCATCTCCTGATTGAGCGTGAGCCAGGCGTCGAGGTCGAGGTTGTCGGTGAAATTCCATTGACCCTCTTTGCCTTCAGTGGCGTTCCAGAAAACATACATCTGCATGCAGTTAAAGCCCATCTGCTTGGAGCGCCAGATGCGGTCGCGCCAAAGTTCGCGCGGGATGCGGGCGTAGTGCATCTCACCGGCGGTGAGGAAGGTCGGCTTGCCGTTGACCGCAAAATAGCTGTCCTTCCAGTTGATGGCACTTTGCGCAGCTGGCTCGGCCGGATAGATTTCGCCGTTGGCCTGCGCCAAACCGGGGCTGAGAAGGGTAATCAGGGACAGGGCACCGACTTTGATGGTGAATAAGTATTCTCGCATATTGAATATCCAGCTAATGCTTGGAGAGACTTTTATAATATGTTAGATGGTTGAAATCCGAGCGCACGATCTCCCGGCGGATAGTTAGGTTAACCGGCGGTCGGGGTCAAGCATTGTACCGCAATGGCTTTTCATGCGAAGGCTGCTGAAAGAGCCGGTGTCGGGACAGGAGGTGGGAGACTGCGTACTACCCAGTGATCGACAAGCCAGGAGGCATGGGCATGGGAGCAGCCGGTTTGGGTTGCGGTGCCAGCGCCGCCCCGCTTGGGGAAGATGCCTAGGTTTCGGCAACCCGTCCACCAGTCCCCCACCGTCGAGATCGCGGCGACGCAGGCGACTAGTGAGGCGGGAGAGGATTTTGCAGCCGCAGAAAGCGGCGATAGCTCGCCGCAGTCCAAGGGCCGCGAGTGGTCGGTGCCAGCCCGCGCGTCCATTGGGTCTTAATGGGGTCCGTCACTGCGGGTCCGGCACGCTCAGCATCTCACGGCGCCGGTCCTGGACGGGTGCGCCCTCGGCGAGCCACGGGTCATAGACCGCCCACCCTTGGCGGATCAAGTCGCGCGCGCGGCTGAAGCGCTCGGGGTTGTTCAGCACCACCACCATCAAGCGGCGCGGGGTGGCCCCCTTCGAGCCATCTGGTTTCTGGCGCACCAGCGGATCGCGTTCCATGCAGACCGCGACACACGGGCCGGCGGCGGCGGAGGTGCCGGTTTTGACGCCAAGAATGCCCGGCTCGCCCATCAACTCGTTTGAATTGCGCAGGTGATAACTGCGCTTGCCGGCGGCCCCCGCCACCGCAATCTGACGTTCCGGTTGGCGCACGATGAAACTGAACGCGTTGCGGCGCATCGCATAGATCGACAGGCGGGCGACGTCCGCCGCGGTGGAATAGGCTTTCGCGCCGCTGCGCTCGATGCCGTGGGGATTTGCAAAGCGAGTCTGGGTCATCCCCAATCCCAGGGCTAGCCGGTTCATTTCCGCGACAAATTCCACCACGGGTTCGCCGGTTTTGCCTCGGCGGGCGAGCAGTTCGCGCCCGACATGATCGGCGATGCTCAGGGCCGCCAGGTTGTCCGAGCCTAACAGCGCGGAATAGAGCGCGTCGCGCAGCGTCAACCGGTCTCCGGGCTGCAGGTTCATCGGGTTGGGTCCGCCGACCAAGGTCACCGTCTGGGGTACCGTGATCTGCTGGCTGCCGATGTTCGTGCCGGTGGCCGTCGCCCAATCCACGGCCACCGCACCCGTGGCGATCATGGCCAAGCTGCCGATCGGGCGCTTGGCCGAGGCGTTAGACGCCACCAGGACTTTACCGGAATACGCCTCAAGCACCATGATGCTTTCCTGGGCGTGGACCACGGGCCATAAGGCTAGAATCGCGCCAACCAGCGCCGACGGGAGAGGAAACGACAATAACTTCATGCGATCAGACCGAGACTTCCTGTTGGGGTTCATTGCGCGACGCGACGAACGTGAGTTCCTCGACATCGGTTTTTTTGACGACGTGGACGGCATCGCCGGGCTTGACGTCGCCGCGGAGCAAGGCCTCCGCTAGCGAGTCTTCGAGGAAGCGTTCGACCGCACGGCGCATGGGCCGCGCGCCGTAGGCGGGATCGAAGCCTTTGACGGCAAGAAAATCGCGGGCCTCGTCGGTGAGCGTGAGGGTGATTTCCTTTTCCATGAGGCGCTTGACGAGCTTGGCCACCTCGAGATCAACGATCCTGTTGAGGTCGGATTTTTCGAGTATGTGGAAGACCACCAAATCATCGAGACGGTTGATGAACTCGGGTTTGAAGTAGCGTTTGGATTCCTCGAGGATTTTATCCTTCATGCCTTCGTGGTCGGCTTGATCCTCAGACATGGCACCGAAGCCGAGGGCGGTCTGACGTTTGATCGTAGAGGCTCCGATGTTCGAAGTCATGATGATGATCGTGTTACGGAAGTCGATCTTGCGGCCGAGTGAGTCGGTGATGGTGCCTTCCTCGAGGATTTGGAGCAGCAGGTTCATGACGTCGGGGTGGGCCTTTTCCACCTCGTCAAAGAGCACCACGGCATACGGGCGGCGGCGCACCGCTTCGGAGAGTTGGCCGCCCTCCTCATAGCCGACATATCCCGGAGGCGAACCAATCAGGCGGCTGGCAGTGAATTTCTCCATGTATTCCGACATGTCGATCTGGATGAGCGCGTCGCCGTCGCCGAACATGAATTCCGCGAGGTTGCGCGCCAGGTAGGTTTTGCCGACCCCGGTGGGCCCCAGGAACAGGAACGAGCCGATCGGACGGCGCGGGTCCTTGAGGTCGGCGCGGGAACGACGCAGCGCCTTGGAAATAGCGATGACCGCCTCGTTCTGGCCGATGACCCGGGTTTTGAGTTCCTCCTCCATTTTGAGGAGTTTTTCGGTTTCCTTGACTTCCATGCGACTCAGCGGCACGCCCGTCCACTTGGAAACGACCGCCATGATGTCGTCGTCCGTGACGGTGACGACGGTTTCCTCAGAAGCGGCGCGCCAATTCTTGAGCGTGTCTTCGAGGGTTTTCTTGGCGTGCTTCTCGTCGTCGCGCAGCGCCGCGGCCGTTTCGAAATTTTGTTCGGCGATGGCGGTGAGTTTGGCGCGGTTGATGCGTTCGATCTCGCCCTCGAGCTGTTTGATGGCGGGCGGGCGGGTCAGCGTGCCGATGCGGGCGCGGGCACCGGCCTCGTCGAGCACGTCGATCGCCTTGTCTGGCAGGAACCTGGCGGTCAGGTAGCGGGCAGTGAGTTTCACCGCCGCGGTGATGGCTTCCGGGGTGAACTTGGCCTTGTGGTGGCTTTCGTATTTCTGCTGCAGGCCCTGGAGGATTTTGATCGCGTCGTCCACCGACGGCTCCTCGACTTTCACCTGTTGGAACCGGCGCTCGAGAGCGGAGTCCTTTTCGATGTATTTGCGGTATTCGTTGAGGGTGGTGGCGCCGACGCATTGCATCTCGGCGCGGCTAAGGGCGGGCTTGATGATGTTAGAAGCATCCATGGCGCCTTCGGCCGAACCGGCACCGACGATGGTGTGAAGTTCATCGATGAAAAGGATGACATTCTTGACCTTGCGGATTTCGTCCATGACCGCCTTGATGCGCTCCTCGAATTGGCCGCGGTATTTGGTGCCCGCGACCATCAGTGCGAGGTCCAGGGTGATGACCTTGCGGTCGCGGAGGATTTCGGGCACGTTGCCACTGGCGATTTCCTGGGCCAGGCCTTCGACGATCGCGGTTTTGCCCACGCCGGCTTCACCGATGAGGACGGGATTATTTTTGGTGCGGCGGCAGAGGATCTGGATGACACGTTCGATTTCCGATTCACGGCCGATGACCGGGTCCAGAGCCCCTTCCTTGGCCATTTTGGTCAGATCGCGCCCGAACGCCTTGAGCGCCGGGGTTTTGGATTTGGACTCGCTCTCTGGCCCACCCGGATGGGCATGAGCTTCTTGCTCAAACGGCCCGTCGCCATCCTCCTCGTCCTCATCGTCGCCCTGGTCATCAGGCGAAAAATTCGGATCGATTTCCGCGAGGATTTCGTTGCGGGTGCGTTGGATGTCCACCTCGAGGCGCTTGAGGACCCGTGCGGCGACGCCCTCACCTTCGCGCAGCAAGCCGAGCAGGAGGTGCTCGGTGCCGACATAGGAATGGTTGAGCGCCTTGGCCTCTTTGTTGGCGAGGGCGAGCACCTTTTTGACCCGCGGCGTGTAGGGGATATTGCCGGCGGATTTTTGCGGCGGGCCGGAGCCGACTTCTTTTTCCACTTCCATGCGCACGGTTTCAAGCTCCAGGCCCATGCGTTCGAGCACATTGACGGCGACTCCCTGGCCGAGTTTGATCAGCCCCAGCAGCAAGTGCTCGGTGCCGACATAGGAATGGTTAAAGCGGTCCGCTTCCTTGCGGGCCAGCGCTAACACTTGTTGGGCGCGTGGGGTGAAGTTGTTCATGGGTCGCCGGGTTGGTTGGGGTCGGAAAGGGATTGGGGCTCACTGCCTGCGATATAAGTACCAGGGGATTGGACAGAAAGCAAACGCGCGCGGACGATTTGTGCGCGCAGGGCGTCGCGTTCATCGGGCGAGAGTTTGCGCCCGGAGTGAAGCTGCAAGTGGGCCGGCTGGATATCCATCAGTAAGGTGTCGCAGAGAATGACGACTTCCGGCGGGAAAAACCCGAGTGAAGAGCCGAGGCGCAACAGCGACAGGTGATTGAGGGCTTCCTTGGAATCGATGATATGCGCGTGGCGCAGCACGCCATAGGCGCGGCCAATTTTGTCGGAGACCATATCCGGATCGTCATCGAGGAGTTTTTCGCGGGCGTTCTGCTCGTGGGTGGCGACTTGGGCGATGACACGCTCCAGGCGGCGGATGATGGTTTCCTCGCTCTCGCCAAGCGTCGACTGGTTGGAAATCTGATAGAGATTACCCAGCGACTCGGTGCCTTCGCCGTAGAGTCCACGCACCGCGAGTCCGATCTTGTTGACCGACTGGAGGACTTGGCCGATTTGATCACTGAGCACCAAGCCGGGCAGGTGCAACATGGCTGAAGCGCGCAGACCGGTACCCAGATTGGTCGGGCAGGTGGTGAGGTAGCCGAGGGTCGGATCAAAGGCGAACTCAAGCGAGTCCTCCAACTCGGTGTCGAGATCCGATAGGGCGGCGAAGGCGGCGTAGAGTTGCAGGCCGGGGCGGATGGCCTGCATCCGGAGGTGATCCTCCTCATTGAGCATCAGGCTGAGGGTCTGGCGGCGTTCGATCACGGCCGCCGATCCGACCCCGCGCGCGGCGTGTTCGCGGGAAATGAGGTGGCGTTCGACGAGCACTTGTTTTTGCACCGAGCTGAGATCGCCGAGTTCCTGGGAGAATGCGTCCTTCATGGCGGGCAGCGCTTCGACTGCAGGACGCATCAGGTCGAGGGCCGCGGCGCGTTGTTCCCGTTTGGCCCAGCCGGGGAACGGGTGGCGGCGCAGATTGCGCGCCAAGCGGATGCGTGAGGTCAATACGGCACCATGCTCGCCCTGCCCGCCGGTCATCCAATCGGCGGGGTGCTTGATAAGGGTGGAAAAACGCATCATGGGAGTGAAAGGCTGAAAGGCTGAAAGGCTGAAAGGCTTCGTATGGAGTCTAGTGCCTAACGCTTGGAATTTCAAATCTTGGTTTCGGAGAGATGGCGGATTTCATCGCGGATGCCGGCGGCTTCCTCGTAGCTTTCTGAAGTGATGGCCTGATCGAGACGTGCGCGGAGTTGCTCGATGCGCTGGTGGCGGATGTGCAGCGCCATCAAGCCGGCAGGCACTTTGCCGATGTGGCTGGACCCCTGGTGCATGCCGCGGATGATTTGGGCCACCTCATGGCTGAACGTGGCATAACAATCGCTGCAGCCAAAGCGGCGCACCCGCCGCAATTCGTCCAAGGTAAACCCGCAGGTCGGGCATTTCCGACCGGCCGCCGCGGTGGTGGGCGGGGTTTTCCCGCCCGGGCTGGCACCCACCGGCGCCCCGCCTAACAAAAGGTCGGCGAGCGAAAACCCAGTGGGATCGGTGACGCCGCGCTCCTTGGCACAGGGGTCGCAAAGGCAGACCTTCTTCATCTGCCCTTCGACGAGCTGGGTGAGGAAGACGGTGGCCTTTTTGTCACAGAAGTCACATTTCATACGGGGTGGTCCAATGGGCTGGCAGGGTGTGGCGGCGGCAAAGTGTTAGTGCCGGGGGGGGGCCGGCGGGTCAGCGGATGGGGGTGCCGGTGGTGGTGGTGAGGTGATGGAAGGCGGCGAGAAACTGTTGGGTGACCGGGCCGGGCTTGCCGGTGCCGATCACGCGGCGGTCGAGCGCCACAACGGGGATCACCTCCGCGGCGGTGCCGGTGAGGAAGCACTCGTCGGCCGTGAAAACATCATAGCGCGTCAGCGAGCGTTCGACGAAGGGAATGGAAAGTTGGGCCGCCAGCTCGATGAGCACGGAGCGGGTGACGCCGTCGAGGGCCCCGTCGCTGATGAGCGGGGTGAAGAGGGTGCCGTTTTTCATGATGAAGAGGTTGTCGCCGGTGCATTCGGCGACATAGCCCTGTTCGTTGAGCATGACGGCCTCCAGGGCGTTGGCCTGAATCGCCTCGACCTTGGCCATGATGTTATTCAGATAGTTGAGTGACTTCACCTGGGGCATCAAGGCGGCCGGCGCGGGGCGGCGGGTGGCGCAGGTGATGATCGACAGGCCGTTTTGGTAATGCTCGTCCGGGTAGAGTTTGATCGTCGAGGCGATGATGAACATCGAGGGCTTGGGGCAGAGATACGGGTTGAGCCCGAGTTCGCCCGGACCACGGGTGACCACGAGGCGGATATAACCGTCGGTGAGGCCGTTGGCGGCGCAGGTATCGCAGGTGAACCGGCACACCTCCTCTTGGGTCCATGGCAGGTCAAGGATGATGGCGCGAGCCGAATCAAAGAGCCTGCGGATGTGCTCCTCCAGCCGGAAGACGCGCCCGTTGTAAAACCGGATGCCTTCAAATACCCCGTCGCCGTAGAGAAGGCCGTGGTCAAAGACCGATACCTTCGCTGCCGCTTCGTCCACCAGATTGCCGTCGAGCCAGATTTTCATATGTGCGTCCCGGCCAAAGGTAGGTGGATGCTCGCCGGTGGCAAGCGGAAGATGGATGCAATCGCTCACGAGAGCCGCGGCGCGCGTCACCCGGCGGGCCCGCGCCTCGCAGGATGGGTCGGGCCGGGCCGGGTGGTTCGCCTAAAATGGAAAATGGGAAACGGCATGCTGACTTTTTCAAACCACTGATTGAACTGATTTTTCACTGATTTCACTGAAAAGAATCAGACCTCTATAACAGTTAGTCAGCTCACCTTTTGAGTTAGCAGGCGTTTAGTTGTAACTCATTCTAAATCAGTTTAATCAGTGAAATCAGTGGTTCTCATTTTCCCGTCTAGGGTTAGGGTTTTGGCGCGGCTTCATCGGTCAGCGCCGACCAATCGAGCGCGCCATGATCGAGGCGGTGGACCTCGCTGGCATAGACGGCGTCCTCGTTTTTCGGGTCCATTGCGGCGGCCAAGTGGACGAACCATCGGGCTAGCAGCTTGTTTGGCTCTCCGCCCTGTTTTTCGAGGAGTTGCCCGCGGCTCAGCAACAAGCGGGCAAAAACCTGCGGGCTGTAGCTGGCGGCGGTGCCCTCGGGCAGCAGCCCGCGCGCGAGTTGGAAATTCACCACCAACGCGCGCTTGTTGCGCGGCGAAAGGTGGAGCGCCAAGGCCAGCATCCGGCGCGCCTCCGCCAGCGCCTGCGGCGACGCTTTGGCGGCGACCACCTGCGCGGCCGCCTGGGCGGCTAGATTGGTGGCGTATTCCTCGCGTTCCGTATCCAGCATCCCGAGGTCCGGCGTGAAGATGCTTTGAGCCACCTTGGGCGGGTTCCACACGAACGATTTCGGCGGCTCCGCGCCATGAACCAGATTCACGCCGAGGAAAATCACCGTCGCTGCTTGCCAGAGGGCCATCATCACGTCTAATCATGGGAAACCTCCGCCCGTTGGCAAGTGGCAATTCCTGATTCCATCGACCGCAAGCCCCAGCTCCGCGCCACCATGCGGGCGCTGCTGCGCGCCCAGGCACCGGATTCGGGCGCGGTTTGCGCCGCGCTGGAGCGCTGGCTGGCGGATTGCCCCGGAGTGCACTGGATCGGCGTGTTTGCCGCGCTGCCGGGCGAAGTCGATCTATCCGAATGGATCGCGCGCCATCCGGAGCGGTGCTGGGTCTATCCGCGCGTCGCCGGGGCCACCCTGACGTTGCACGCCGTGGGCGATCCCGCCGCCGAGCTGGCCGCCGGCACGCATGGCATCCGCGAGCCCTCCCCTGCCCTGCCGCAAATCGCCGTGGAGCGCATCGACGCGTTCCTGTGCCCCGGGCTCGCGTTTGACCTCCACGGCGGGCGCCTCGGGCGTGGCCGCGGGTATTACGACCGGCTGCTGGCAGACGCCCGGCCCGACGCGCTCAAAATCGGCGTGTGCGCGTCCTATCAGATCGTCCCCGACACGTTTGCCCAACCCCATGACGTGCGGATGGACCGCGTGATTAGCGCCTGAAGAGAGAAGCCAGAGTCCAGAGGCCAGAGACCAGTAAGAGTGCTTCGCTCTGTCCCCTGTCCCCTGTCCCCGGTGTTTCGGTGAGTCGGTGAGTCGGTGAGTCGGTGTTTCGGTGAGAGAGAGAAAGGATCGGTGGCTTGGCTCCGGGCTTTCGCTCTGCTCTTACTGAAACACCGGGCGGCGAAGCCGCGACCAAAACACCGGGCCGCGCAGCGGCTGTCCCCTGTCCCCTGTCC
>Ga0114958_10002042_pt1 | contig 15435 bp, 14 predicted proteins | sample C_130208_EF_Meta_FD_89577 | JGI IMG/M metagenome (GOLD analysis project Ga0114958, IMG submission 89577) | Freshwater microbial communities from Lake Croche, Canada to study carbon cycling - C_130208_EF_MetaG | ecosystem: Environmental > Aquatic > Freshwater > Lake | place: Lake Croche, Canada...
CTGCCTTGGTGGAGAATGTCATCCAATTGAGCGTCGTCTTTGGCGCTACCCAAATAGCACCACTGGTCCACCACATGGATTTCTTCCCCCTCTTTGATCCCCACTGGACCTTTGTAGGGCCAAAGGCTGATTCGAAGGCGCGTCAAGGCGGTGGTCAATTTGAGGTTGTGTTTGAGGGGACTTTCTTTGCCCACACAAGCGCCGGCACAGACCTTGACTTGAAAGCCAAAGCATGGAGCGCCAGGGCTTAGTTTTTCCAGGCCCAACAGGCCTTCGCAAAGAAGACTTTTTTTCGCGATGCTTGCCATGGCCGTTGTAGCGGCCCTTTTGCTTGAAAATAAACCATACAAGTGCGTTTGCTGGCCTGCTTGCATGTCCTTGGCCGTGATGAGTTCAGGCCTTAGAAAGCCTTGTCGGTCTTCATGCAAGGTCCAAGCACAAAGCTCCTTTGTTCTTCTGAGCTTGATGTTCATCTGCGGCAATTGGGTCTTGATCAATCGGGACTCCAACAGCAAGGCGCCCAACTCGCCTGCTGTTTCAATCCACTCGATGCGTTTGACTTGAAGGGACAGTTTCATCTCTTTTCTGTGGCCCAGTGCACTTTGAAAATGGCTCAAGACGCGTTTTCTTAAATGTTTGCTTTTGCCAATGTACAAAGGCAAGTCGTTGTCTGCGTAGAACAAATAAACCCCGGGGCTGTCAGGGATGTCGTCAACCATCGCGCTGTCGATGTGGGGCGGCAAACTGGCGTGGCCGAGTTGATCCGCAACCGCTTCGTTCAGTTTCTCTTGACCGAACTTTTCTTGGCAGAGGATCCAAAATTGATAGAGCAAATGGGCGTCACCCATGGCTCGGTGGCGTTGGGTGACCTCAAGCCCATGGGTCTCAATCAGGGTGTCCAAGTTGTGGCGTTTTTGCTCAGGAAACAAATACCTGGACAACTTCACGGTACAGATGACTTTGGGCTTGAAGTCCAAGCCGACCCTTTTAAAGGCTGCCTTTAAAAAGCCATGATCAAAACGGGCGTTGTGTGCGATGAACAATTTACCCTGTAACTCTTCAAAAAGTTTTTTGGCCTCCTCTTCAAATGGCGAGCGATCCATCACCATGTCTGGCGTGATGCCCGTGAGGGTTTGAATGAAGCTTGGGATAGGGCGTTCGGGATTGATCAGTTTCTCGTAGCCCATGACACCCTCAGATGACAGTGTGAGCACCGCGACTTCCGTGATCCGATCGTGATCAAAGTGGGACCCTGTGGTCTCGATGTCTACAAACGCCAGTGGCAAGTCGATCATGGGGGTATAGGTACAAGTTGCTGTGGAAGAGGTCAGGTCAAATGAAGTAAATGCTGCACTTGAAGTTTAACGCGAGCAAAGACCGCCCGTTCGTGAGACTTGCAAAGGATGGGTTTTTTGACGGGTATGCAGGGGAGCCTACCTTGGACAAGTCCACGTGGGTTGGGGACATGTCAGGAAAAAATGGGGTGGCTGCAAAGCCAGAGCCCTCGTCAAGAGAAGCTGTTTTCTTTACTGGTCCAATTTAGCGCCAGAGATCTTCACCTTTTGGGCGCCGAGTTCACGGTCGATTTTCATGAAGGCGCCAAATTGTTCGGGCGTGTCTCCTACCGCCTCAAACCCTAAGGTTTGTAGGTATTTGGCCTTGAATTCGGTGGTGTTGACAATCAGACTGATTTCTTTGGACAAGCGTTGGGTGATGTCGTTGGGCGTGGCCTTGGGGGCCACAACGCCAAAATAATAAGAGGCATCAAAATTGGGGTATCCAAGCTCAGCAAAGGTCGCGACCTTGGGGGCAGCGGGTTGGCGGGATTTGCCAGAGATGGCCAAGGCTTTGACTTTTCCTGATTCCAAGTAACTGGCGACACCCCCGGTCACGGAGAACATGGCGTCGATTCTGCCAGCCATCAATTCTTGAACCGCAGCGGGCAGTCCCTTGAAAGCAATGTGCTCCATTTGCAGGCCGTGTGTGTTGTTGAACCAAGCTGAGGCCAGATGGTTCACTCCACCTGCACCAATGGAGGCGTAGTTGAACTTACCCGGATGGGCCTTCACTTGGTCAATGAATTCGTTGACCGTGTTGGCTGGAAAATCCGCTCTTGTGACCAGCATCAAGTGTCCGATGGCCAATTTACCGATGGGTGCAAAGTCTTTGGCTGGGTCATAGGGAATTTTGGGATACAGACTTTGGTTCAAGCTGAAGGCGCCGTCAGAGGCGACCAAAAGGGTGTAGCCATCGCCCGTACTTTTGGCCACAAAGTCAGCTCCGATGATTTCATTGGCCCCGGGCTTGTTGTCCACGACCACCGGTTGTGTCAAGGCGTCCCCCAACTTTTGAGCGATGGCTCTGACCATCACATCTGCTGGCCCCCCAGCTGCAAAGGGAATCACGATTTTGACGGGCTTGCTTGGGTAGTTTTGAGCCCAGCTCAAGGGTTGCAAAAGCGTCAGGACGATGCCAAGCGTTAAGGTGGAGCTTTTGATCCAAGGGGCGGAGGTGAGGTCTTGCATGGAGAGTTATCGCCTTGAGGTGTGTGTTTTGACGCTATCGCTATCTTAGGCCCCGCTTTTCGCAAGTCTATTAGGGAAACGACGAGGCCGCTTGTCTTGCAGAGCGCTCCACAGGCTTTTAAAATGATGTTTAGAAGACACAAACCTTTCAAATTCATGGGGCTTGTATAGGGTTTTCCATAGGGTAGACATTAAAATCGTTGATGAACTGGGTCAGCTTACTTTCAGTTTGTTCACAAAATCAATACGGAGTTTTCTTCTATGTCTTTCCAAAAAACAATTCTTGCCCTGACGATGACAGCCGCCTTCGGTGCAATGGCTCAAACGGCCCCTGCAGCGCCTGAGTCATCATTGACTTACAACTTGGGTGTGTTCAGCGAGTACCGTTACCGTGGTATTGCACAAACGGCCAAGAAGCCGGCTTTGCAAGGTGGATTTGATTATGCAGACAAGAGCGGTGCTTATGTTGGTGCTTGGGCGTCCAACATCAACTGGATCAACGACTCTGATCCAAAGGGCAAAGCCAAAGGACCTGTCGAGATTGACGTCTACGGTGGCTACAAAGGCAATTTGAGCGACTCTATTGCTTATGATGTAGGTGGCCTTCAATATTGGTACGCTGGCAACACACTCAGCACCGTTCCTGGTGCAGTGAATGCCAATACGTTTGAAATCTATTTGGCTTTGAGTTCTGGTCCCTTTGCAGCCAAGGTGTCCAACAGCACTGGAAATTTATTTGGTTATGCCAACAGCAAAAACAGCCGTTATATTGATTTGAGCTACACCCTTGATTTGGGCGACGGCTTGACCGTGGTTCCCCATTTGGGCGACCAATTTGTGGCCAACAACGCGGCCAGCTACAGCGACTACTCTTTGACAGTGAGCAAAGATTTTGATGGCACCGTCCTCAGCGCAACCGCTTTGAACACCAACTACAAAAGCCGTCATGGTGATTACGTTCTGCCAGGAACAGGCGGCAAAGAGTTGTCAGGCGCTGCATTGGTATTGGGCTTGAAAAAGAACTTCTGATCTCCACCCAGCCCCTTTGGGCTGGAGGTGTTGTGCTGATGGTGCACAGATGCACCAAAGCCGTCTCTAATGAACTGCAAACGATGGACCAAGGCTGTCATAGCGCCTTGACTTCTTTTGCAGTTTTTTTGTTACAGAAAGATGTGCCTCAGGTCTTCATGGCCAAGCAATTGAAAGGTTTTGAAGTCAAAACCCTGTTGAGTTGAGGCTTGAGCAACTCCATCGTGATTGAGCAGGGAACAGTTCAGGATCTGTTCATGGTGTGTTCAGAGCTTTTACCCTCTAGACAGACAAGGAGTCCTTGGTTTCAAGTACATGCGTTGGTGGTAAAAATTTATCGCACAAGTTGTAGTGATGAATGCTTGGATAAAAGCTCATCAAGCGAACTTTTCTAAAAATCAAACTGCCATGAAAATACTCATACCCACACCTCAAACCTGTGCTCGATGACTCAGAATGCAAGACATAGTGACATGTTTTGCAACTCTCTTGGTTCATGGTGTTGTTGTTCATACATTCCAAACGGATGGCTGAGTTCTTAAGTGGCCCAGGGTGTGACGTGAGGCACTTCGCAGGGACCTTCGACTGAAATGGAGCCAAAATCTGCTGGCCCCACAATCTCCAAGTATTCCATGTCTTCAGAATAATCAAATAGGTAATGTACTAGGCCCGGCCTTTGGTGCACGCAGTCTCCTTTGTTGACCAAAGTGACTTTGTCGTCGTACATGAACCTTGCCCAACCTTTGAGCATGTAGACAATTTGAAATTCAGCCACATGGTAATGCCAACCTGTTCCGTTTTCTGGGGGTTTGTTGGCCTTGGCGATATGGGCAATGACCCGCCCCTTGGTGGCTGTTGAGACGCCTAGATCTTTGTAGAGAAAGAAGTCTCTCAAGCCTCCAGGTAGAAATTGTGTCTCCTGCCCCTTCACGTGCGAGAAAAGGGTATCGCTTTGAAATTCAAGCTTGCTTGTCATGTTAAAACTCCACTTCAAGTTCATCAATGTCATCGGGCTCGTTTTGAGCGTCGGCCATCCACTCTTTCATCCAGGGCATGGAGAGGATGTGTTTTGAGTACTTCTCAAAAAGTGGGTCCAGGGCAATGCCATAGGTCACAAACCTGGTGACCACAGGTGCGTACATGGCATCGGCCATGCAGGGCAATTTACCAAATAGAAAAGGCCCCTTGTAGGTATGTAGACAATGTTCCCAAATTTCTAAAATTCTGTCGATGTCCAATTGGGCCTTGGACCATATTTGGGTCATTGGGATGCGAGCTTTGATGTTCATGGGCAAGGACGAACGCAGCGCTGAAAAGCCTGAATGCATCTCCCCGCAGATGGAACGGCAATGGGCTCGATGCACTGTATTGGTGGGTAAAAGGTTCTTTTTTGGTGCAATCTCATTCAAGTATTCACCAATGGCAAGCGTATCCCAAACCTTGATTTGGTTGTGAAGAAGGCAAGGAACCAAAATGGAAGGGGACAAAAGAAGCAATTCGGCCCGAGCATCCGCTGTGTCGGTCGGCACTTTGACCTCTTCAAAATCAAGACCTGACATCTTGGCCATCAGCCAACCACGCAGGGACCATGAAGAGTAATTCTTGCTGCTGATTGTCAAAGTTGTTTTAGCCATGTCTCCAAACCTGGTGTAACTGGCTTCCAATAGGCAATAAATATGCCACCATGGCACAAGATTTGCGACTGATCCAGCAATCGTTCACGATTTGCACATCAAACAAAGGATCATCGTGATGTATCAAAATTACCAGATCTTTGCCAACGCCAACGATTCTTACCGTTACATGGCGAAAACGCTCAACGGCTATGTTTCTGAGATCTTCAAAGACCTCGAGTCGCCCGCACTTCATCGTTTTCAGGCTTACCAAGAACAAATTGATTTGATGGGTTTGACCCACCAAAGACCTGCTTTTGCGATAGAGCCTGTCAGCGACACTTTGGGTCAGAGTTTTGAGGTGATGGAAGAATTGGTTCATCAAACTGCCTTTTGTCGTTTGGTGAAATTCAAAAAGAACACCTCGGCTCAGTTGCCCAAGGTGTTGCTCGTAGCGCCCATGTCTGGCCACTTTGCAACCCTTCTTCGGGGCACCCTGCAAGTCATGGTCCAAGACCATGAGGTCTACATCACCGATTGGCTCAACATCCGTGATGTTCCTAAGTCGATGGGTGAGTTTGATTTTGATGCTTACATCGATGAAATCATCCTTGCATTGAAATTTCTGGGACCCCCCACCCATTTGATGGGCATTTGTCAGCCCACGGTCGCTTGTTTGGTGGCCACCAGTTTGTTGGCCGAGGATCAAGACGCGTGCGTTCCGGCTTCTCTGACTTTGATGGCCGGTCCTGTTGATACCCGGATCAACCCAACCGCAGTGAACGATTTGGCCCAATCAAAGCCCTATGCTTGGTTTGAAAAAAATCTCATCCATGTCGTGCCTGGTCAGTTTGCCGGCGCTGGCCGGCGCGTCTATCCTGGCTTTATCCAGTTGAGTGCTTTTATGAACATGAACCTAGATCGACATCAACAGTCTTTCAAGGATTTGTTCAAATTGCGGGATGAAGGCCTGCATGAAAAAGCCGACCAGGTTCGTGACTTTTACAAAGAATACTTTGCCATCATGGACCTCTCTGGCCCCTTTTATTTGGAGACCATTGACAAAGTGTTTCAAACCCATCAGTTGCCCAAAGGGGAGTTGACTTACAAAGGTAGGTTGGTCAAGCCCCAAGCCATCAAGAAAACATTTCTCACCACCGTTGAAGGTGACAGAGACGATATTTGTGGCGTTGGCCAAACCTTGGCTGCACATGACTTATGCACAAGCCTGCCCCTCTACATGAAAACACATCACTTGCAAGCTGGTGTGGGCCACTACGGCGTCTTCAGTGGTCGGAAATGGGCAGGACAAATTTACCCTGTTGTTCGATCGGTGATTCAAAGCACGCATCGCTAATCGGCGACTGCCGTTGGTTGAACCATCAACAGCCAGGCTTTTTTGCAAATGAGGTCAGTTGAATTTTTTACAGTCGACTTTTTGCTGTCAGTCCATTGAAAGCTTTCCTCACACCCTTGCATGAGAATTTGGGTGTATTCGGGTTTCCTCTAGGGTTTACGCCATTTACGCCTGAGTGCCCAGTGGTTACATTACTTTCTACATTCATGCAAATGGATGCCTTTTGAACGCGAGCTGATTCAGTTTGTGCACATCAATTTTTTTAAAATCCAAGCAGGCCGCTGGCTGATGGATTTTTAGGTAATTTCAAGAATTGAATTTACCGGGCATGAATTTCAATGAAGACCATCAAAAGAGTTTTTTTTTGCAGCATCCTGTTCTTGTTGAGCTCGGGTGCCTTGTTTTGTGAGTTGTCCAAGGCTCAAACTTACCCCTCCAAGACCATCAAAATCATTGTCAGCACCGCTGCAGGCGGTGCACCGGATGTGATTGCAAGGCGCATTGCAGACAAACTCAAAAATATTTTGCATCAAAGCGTCGTGGTGGAGAACAAACCTGGGGCGACCGGCAACATTTCTGCCGTCATGGTTGCCAATTCAGCGGCAGATGGATACACCCTCCTTTATTACGACAGCCCCATTTGGGCCATCAATCCTCATTTGTATCAAAAGCTGCCTTACGATCCGTTCAAGGACCTGATGCCAGTGGCTCAAACCCATTTGGCACCTCTCTTTTTGGTCGTGCCAACTGCACTTCAAATCAACACGGTGGCGCAATTGATTGAATATGCGCGAAAAAATCCTGGCAAGGTCTCTTACGCATCGGCGGGGATTGGTTCTTCGCACCATTTAACCGCTGAACAATTTCGCTCTTTGGCCAACATCAACATCGTACACGTCCCTTACAAGGGGGGTGCTCCTGCTTCTGTGGCTTTGTCAGCCGGTGAGGTGGAGATGGGTTTCTTGAGTTACCCCTTGGCGGTGGCTGGTGTGCAATCGGGTAAAACCAAAATTTTAGGCATCGGGACTGCCCAGCGAGCGTCTTCATTTCCTGACATACCGTCCATTGCTGAAAGTGGCTTGCCTGGATTTGACATCTACACCACCCTTGGTTTTTTGGCTCCTGCAGGCACGCCTGCGGATGTGGTCTTTAAATTGAGTGAAGCTATTTCAGTGGCCATCCATGAGCCAGATATAAAAGAGCTTGTGACCTCCTACGGCATCAGTTTGGCTCCCAAAATCACACCCGCACAGTTTGGTGTCGTGATGAGGGCGGAGTACGAGAAGTTTGGCCAGATTGTGAAATCTTCTGGCGCAAGAATGGACTAAGTGTAGATTTTGACATGAATGAAGATGAATGAAGATGGACTATAAATACGATGACCTTAGGCAGTGGCTTGACATTGTCCAAGACATGGGTGAATTGGCTCACCCCCTGGGCGCTGATTGGAATCTAGAGATTGGAGCCATTTCCGAGATCGATTACAAAAAGCGTGGTCCTGCACTTTTGTTCGATGAAATCAAAGGGTATCCCAAAGGTTTTAGGGTGTTGACCTCTTCGACCAACAGTGCCAAGCGCTTGGGCCTGACGCTCAGAATGGGTATCGAGCACACCGATGCAAGTTTGGTGTCTGATTTAAGGGGTTTGCCCAACAAATGGACCCAAGAGGCTAAAAATTTTGATCCCGTGTATGTAGAGACTTCCGCTGTTTTTGAAAATGTCATGGAAGGGGAAGATGTTGATTTGATGAAGTTCCCAACCCCCTTTTGGCATGAAATGGATGGAGGTCGCTACATCGGCACGGGGGTGTCTGTGGCCACGGTGGACCCTGAAGAGCATTGGGTCAACTTAGGCGCCTATCGCTCCATGTTGATTGATAAAAACCATGTTGCTGTGGCTGCAGTGTCTGGCAAGCATGGATACATGCATATACAAAAATGGATGGCCAAGGAAGGTCGTGCGCCTGTGGTCATCCACATTGGTATGGATCCCTTGTTCATGGTCATCAGTGGGGTCGAAGTGCCCAACGGTGTGAGTGAGTTGAATTACGTGGGTGCCATTCGCGGAGAGCCGGTGAGGGTGATCAAAAGCACGGTCACGGGTTTGCCCATCATCGCGAGTGCTGAAATCGTCTTGGAGGGGTGGTTGATGGAGGGGGAAAAAACCGATGAGGGTCCCTTTGGCGAATGGCCAGGCTACTATGTCAGCGGCGTCTCAAGAGAGCCTCTTTTGAAAGTTCAGCGTGTCTTGTACAGGAACAATCCCATCATGCTTGGGTGTCCGCCAGCAAAACCTCCGCATGATTATTCCTACATGCGCACGATTTTAAAATCGGCGATGATTTTTGATTCGCTGGTGGCCGCTGGCATTCCAGAGATCAAGGGCGTCTATGCGCCTGAGTGCGGTGGTGGTCGGATGCTGGTGGTGGTGTCCATCAAGCAGCGTTACCCAGGCCACTCAAGGCAAGCGGGTTTCATTGCTTCGCAACTGCCTTCAGCGGCTTACATGGGCAAATACACCATCGTGGTCGATGAAGACATTGACGTGACCAACTTAGAGGAGGTGATTTGGGCGGTGTGCACCCGAACCGATCCTGATACCAGCATTGATTTTATTCGACGTGCATGGGCCAGCAAAGCCGAACCCATGCTTAGGAAGGGAGAGCCTACCTTCAATTCAAGGGCGGTGATCGATGCGTGTCGCCCCTTTGAGTGGATATCGGAGTTTCCAAAGGTCGCGCAAGCGGATCCTGAGTATTTGAAAGTGATTGAGAAAAAATGGGCGCATCTGTTCGCGCCTCAATCGTCTACGGATGAAGGGAGTGTCCAATGATTCATCGATACCATCGCCTCTTGTCGGGTCTCTTCTCCTTGGTGTTGAGCTCTGTGGTCTTTGCGGCTGATTTTCCCAATCGACCGGTTCGGATCGTGGTGCCCTTTACAGCTGGCGGCACTTTGGATGTAACGGCCCGTGTCATTGCGGCCAAGCTCCATGATCTTTGGGGGCAAGCGGTCGTGGTTGAAAACCGCGTGGGAGGCAATGGCGCCATTGGTGCAGACCATGTCGTCAGAAGCCAAGCCGATGGCCACACACTTTTGTACAACGGCTCCTTGATTGTGGTCACACAGCAGTTGCAAAAAACGACATTTGACATGACCAAGGATTTGTTGCCTGTGGTTCAGCCCGTGGTGTATTGGCACGTCTTGTGTGTGAGCTCCAAGTTGCCGGTGAACAACTTTGCAGAGTTGGTAGAACTTGCGAAAAAACAACCGGGAAAATTGAACTACGGCAGTGGTGGGCTTGGATCGAGTTTGCATCTTTACATGGAAAGACTCAAAAGCAATTTAAAAATTGATATTGCACACATTCCTTACAAAGGAAGTGCTCCCGCAACCCAAGCTTTGTTGGCTGGAGAGGTGGACATTGTCTTTGATACGACCTCTGCCATGCTGCCCTTGATCAAGGCTGGAAAAGTCAAGCCCTTGGTGGTGACCGGCGACAAAAGACTTGAGGTCTTGAGCAACATACCGACTTTGAGCAGCTACATTCCCGGCATGGCCGAGGAGCCAGGTTGGCATGGTATTTTTGCGCCTGCAGGTACACCTAAAGCCGTGACGGACAAGATTGCCGCAGATGTGCGAACGGCTGTGTTGTCTGTGGAATTGTCTACAAAATTCAAAGAAATGGAGTTCCAACCCTCCGGTCTTTCTGGTGATGCATTTGCAGAAGTTGTCAAAAAAGACTTTGACAAGTGGAGCAAATTGATTCGTGAAAACAACATTCGTGGTGAATGAGCCCCTTTTTTAACCCTTGATCAATAGAGATTCAAATGACAGATGATTATGTAACCCACGCACGAGAACACATGTTGGCGCGCTATACCATCAATGGCGTCAATGCGAGTGATTTCAAAGACGTGACCCATTCCATTGAGCACTGGGCGGACTGGTGTGACGCATGGTCCAAGCGTGCTTTGGTGCATGAACTCATGGGTAAAGAGGCTCTTGCAAAGGGCAAATTCATCTCTGCTGCTGAGCACCTCACACGCGCAGCCGTGACCTACCACTTTGGTAAATACCTGTTTGTGAGCGACATGGCTCAACACAAAGTGGCGCATCAAAAAGCTGTTGAATGCCATACCTTGGCCTTGCCTCACATGAATCCTCCAGGAAGCCGAGTATCTATTCCTTATGAGAACACCCATTTGGTGGGCATCTTAAGAAGGCCCAAGCAGGCAACTGGACCGAGTCCTGTGGTCATCATGACGATGGGTTTGGACTCGACCAAGGAAGAGTTGATTTTATTTGAGCAGTATTTTTTGGACCGGGGCATGGCGACGCTGGCCGTGGACGGACCCGGTCAAGGTGAGGCGGAATACGATTTACCCATTCGATTCGATTATGAAAACGTGGTGGGTCCGGTGATCGACTGGATTGAGAAAAACAAAGACTTGGATGCTAGCAAGATTGGTCTGTGGGGCATCAGTTTGGGGGGGTACTACGGTCCGAGGACGGTGGCCTTTGAGAAAAGGGTGAAAGCTTGTGTTTCCAATTGTGGTCCCTACCATTGGGGAAAGCTTTGGGACAAATTGCCTGAGCTCACCAAAAAAGCATTCACCGTCAGAAGTCACTCTCAAACTGATCAAGAGGCCAAAGAGAAGGCCAATCTGTTGAGCTTAGAGGGTATCACGCACCAAATCACTTGCCCCATCTACATTGTGGCAGGCGGCTTGGATCGTTTGTGCCCGCCTGAAGATGCGAAAAAACTCGCCTCTGAGGTGAGCGGCCCGGTGGAACTGCTGGTCATTGAAGATGGCAACCACGTCGCCCACAACAGAGGGTATCGCTACAGGGCGCAGTCAGCCGATTGGATGGCTGAGCAACTGGGCATTTGATGGCCTACTCGCCATGAAACGATGAGAAATGCAAGTTCCGTAGCTCGGGTAGAGGACGATTTGCTCTTGAAGGGGCAGGGTCGTTTTGTGGACGACATTGAATTGGGTGGGATGCTGCATGCCTGCTTTGTCAGAAGCGCTGTGGCGCATGCAAAAATCCTCTCCATACACAAGGACGATGCGCAAGCCTTGTCTGGGGTATTTGGGATTTACGAGCACAAAGATTTGTGCTCGGTGATCAAAAAAGAACGCATCCCACAGGCGATTCAATCGGCCATGATCAAATTCGATGTGGATCCTTCTTGGCTGGCCAAGGAGGAGGTCTGCTATGTAGGTGAGCCTTTTGCGGTGGTCTTGGCCGATTCTCGTCGAACGGCTGAAGACGCAGCAGCATTGGTCTACATGGAGTACGACAGTCTGCCCGTGGTGGTGGATCCAAGGCGAGGACTTCAAGAGAATTCTCCAAAAGCACGGTTGGACTGTGAGAGCAATTTGGTCGCCCACGCTCGGGTCAATTATGGTGAAACGCAAAAAGCCTTTGAGCAAGCCCCTCACCAAATGTCTCAGTTGTTCACGCTCAACAAAGGCGGCGGACACTCCATAGAGCCAAGAGGCGTCGTGGCGGTATTTGATCAATTTGAAAAAAAACTAAAGGTATGGGACAGCACCCAAATGCCTCACCGTGCTCGTGACTTGTTGGTGCAGTCCTTGGGGCTTGGCGAGCATCAAGTTCGGGTGATTGCACCCGATGTGGGTGGAGGCTTTGGACCCAAGGCCGTGATCCATCCTGAAGAAATCGTGATACCAGCTCTTGCAATCCTTTGCGGTCATCCGGTGAAATGGATCGAAGACCGATTGGAGTCCTTTAGTGCAACTGTCTTGGAGCGTTTACAGTACTGGGACATGCACGTGGCCTTTGACCATCAGGGCAAACTCTTGGGCATCAGGGGTCATTTGTACCACGACCACGGTGCGTGCACGCCCTATGGTGTGGCCTTACCGTACAACGCGGTCACGAATTTGGTGGGGCCTTATGTGTTGCCTGCTTTGGACATTGAAATTTCCCTTTGCTTGACCAACATGGTGCCCGCTACGCCCACACGAGGAGCGGGAAGACCTCAAGGCACGTTCGTGATGGAGCGGTTTTTAGACAAAATTGCCCAGACTTTGAACTTGGACCGTGCAGAGGTGAGAAGAAGAAACCTCATACCGGCAGATGCCATGCCTTACACCGTTCCAATTTTGCAAAGAGATGGATCCGCCATGTGTTATGACACCGGAGACTACTTGGAGTCGCAAAAAAGGGCCCTTGAGGCCTTTGACTGGGTGGGCTTCAAGGAGCGCCAACGTGTAGCGCGTGGTTCAGGTAAGTTCATCGGTCTGGGCCTGGCCAATTATGTCGAAGCCACGGGCAGGGGACCCTTTGAGAGTGGCTCCGTTCGCATCGGCCCTTCTGGGCAAATTGTGGTGACCACTGGAGCGACTGCACAAGGTCAAGGTGTGAAGACCATGTTGTCACAAATCGTGGCCGAGCAACTCTGTGTGCAAGCCCATGAAATTGAAGTGCAAGACGGCGATACCGATGCGAGTAGATTGGGTTTTGGGGCATTTGCCTCTAGGCAAGCGGTGACGGCGGGCAATGCTGTTTTTCTGGCGGCTGGGTTGATCGCAGAAAAAATCAAATTGGCGGCCAGTGAATTTTTAGAAGTGTCCAAGGACGACTTGGAGTTTGATCAAGGTTTTGTCAAAGTCAAGGGGGCAGGGGAGATCAAAATGTCCTTTGCACAGATTGCTAGGAAGCTTGCCGGGGTGCCGGGTTTTGCATTACCAAAAGGCTTGAAACCTGGTTTGGCCGAATTTGTGGATTTTGAGCCTACGGGACTGACCTACACCAACGGGACGCACTTGGCTGAGGTTGAGGTGGACGTGGAAACGGGTGGGGTTGTGATCCATCGTTACTTGGTCATGCACGACTGTGGTCGCATCATCAACCAAATGATGGTGGATGGACAGGTCTTGGGCGGTGTTGTTCATGGCATTGGTGCCACGCTCTTTGAGTGGATGCGCTACGACGAAGAGGGGCAGCCTTTGACGGCCACCTATGCCGACTATTTGTTGCCCACGGCGGATGTGGTGCCCAGAATTGAAATCATGCACATGGAGTCTCCTACACCTCTCAATCCCATGGGCGTCAAGGGCGCGGCCGAGAGTGGCACGATTGGTGCACCCTCAGCGATCGTGTCAGCCATTGATGATGCCTTGTCCGATTTCAAGCTCGATTTGTGTGATTTGCCCATCACCCCAGCTAAATTGCAGGCCATGATTTCTAAGGCGCATCATCTCAAGCTCAGCCATTGATGCTGAACCCATGAACGAACCATTGAGAACATCTTGAAAGCTGCAAATTTTGACTACCACGCACCCAGCACACTCGATGAGGCCTTGGAGTTGTTGTCCCATCTTGAAAACGCCAGAGTGCTAGCCGGTGGTCAGTCCTTGATGCCCATGCTCAATTTAAGGTTAGGGGGCTTTGATCATTTGATTGATTTAGGTCGAGTTGCTGAGCTGAGTGTCATTGAAAAAGTCTCTGGGGCCTACAAAATCGGGTCCATGGTCAGGCAAAGAGAGATTGAGAAATTCTCTGGTTTTGAAAAAGAAGTCCCCCTCTTGTACCAAGCGATTCGCTATGTAGGACACCAACAAACTAGAAACCGGGGCACCATTGGCGGGAGCATTTGTCATTTGGATCCCTCCGCTGAGTTGCCACTGGTGGCCTTGACGATGGATGCCAGGCTAGAGGTGGCCAGCACAAGGGGTAGAAGACAAATTGAATTCAAGGATTTTTTTTCAAGTCTCCTGAGCTCTGTCCTCGCCGCGGACGAAATTTTGACGCGAATTTACATGCCGTTTTCTCATGCGAAAGACTGTTGTGTCTTTCTTGAGTTTTCTAGAAGGCCCGCAGACTTCTCTATTTCATCGGTGGCTGTGGTGTTGCGACTCGATGCGCAAGAAAAAATAGAAGAATTGAAAATAGGTATTGGCGGGCTGGGTCCCACCGCTGTACGTTTGTACCAGCTTGAGGAGAAATACAAAGGAGAAGCTTGGTCAGAGAGCATCCTTGATGATATCCAATCGCAGATCAAAACCTTGCCAGGCGAAGGGGATTTGGACAACACGGCCGCCTACCGCAATGTGCTGGCTCAAGTGCTGGTCAAACGCGCTTTGAGCCAAGCCCTTCAAATGAACAAGGAGCCCCTCCATGGCTAAGCATCTCATCGAATTAACGGTCAATGATCAACGCCATTCAAGAACTGTCGACAGCGCATTGAACTTGGTGGATTTTTTGAGAAATGAAATCGGATTAAAAGGCACGCACATTGGGTGCGAGCATGGGGTCTGCGGTGCATGTACAGTGTTGGTGAATCAAAAGACTGTGCGTGGCTGTTTGATGTTGGCGGTTCAAGCCGATGGCCAGCATGTTCAAACCATCGAGTCCATTGCCAATGCAGATGGATCTTTGTCAGAGATTCAAATCAAAATGAAAGAACACCATGGATTGCAATGTGGGTTTTGCACCCCTGGTGTGGTGATGACCATCAAGGAGTTGATGGCAGACAGCAAAGGGCACGCTTTGAGTGAGGAGCAAGTCAGAGCGGCTTTGTCAGGTAACCTGTGTCGATGTACAGGGTATCAAGGCATGGTGGACGCGGCCCTGGACTTGATCAATCATCAAGCCAGTGAAGCAGTGAAGCAGTGAAGATGTTTATCCAATGAAAGCATGATGATGAAATATTTTTTACAAATCGGTTTACTTTTAACAGGGCTTGTTTGTTCAGCATTTGCTCAAGACTATCCCAGTCGGCCTGTCAAGGTCATCGTGACCTATCCGCCAGGTGGGGGCGCTGACGTGACAGCGCGTATCGTAGGCCAAAGGCTCTCAGAGTTATGGAAACAGCCTGTGCTCATTGAAAACAAGCCAGGTGGAGGTGGCAATGTAGGGGCGGACTTCGTCTACCA
>Ga0114958_10002044_pt1 | contig 15431 bp, 16 predicted proteins | sample C_130208_EF_Meta_FD_89577 | JGI IMG/M metagenome (GOLD analysis project Ga0114958, IMG submission 89577) | Freshwater microbial communities from Lake Croche, Canada to study carbon cycling - C_130208_EF_MetaG | ecosystem: Environmental > Aquatic > Freshwater > Lake | place: Lake Croche, Canada...
AAACCATTTAGTCCTGACTGAGGGTCATAGACACCTACCATGAACATGGCTACACCATCATTTGCACCACGAAAGTAAATATCAGCAGGATTGAGCTTTCTGCCGTTTTCGTGAAGAATGGCTCCCTTAGGGCAGTTACCAGAGTTTGCAGCAGGATTTAATGTTAATGTACCAACTTCTCTGAGCAGCTCTTCATTAAGACCATAGCTGTAAGTGTAAAGTTCACTTTCAAAATGGTTTAGCGCAACATATGAACGCCGGGTTACGGCTGGGACGGCTTGTCTGGCAGTAGAGGCGGACATTTATATTTACTATTCCGAAAAAAAATTAAAATATATCTTTTAGTTATAAAATGTCTGTTCGTCAATCCAAGCCCGCCGTAACGCGTAAGTCTTACACTGCTGTAGGCAGTTTCGGTCTTGCCTTTTTCAAATACGAATATGCCATGAACTCTGAAACCCTTGTTGAGCAGGGAATCTTGACAGCTGTTGGCACAAGCGCCGACTGCCCGGCAGGTCGTGTATTGTTTGAGAACGGCAAGAAGATTGTTCCCACAAGTGCCCCCTTTCCTCCTATTTTGACAGTTAGCCCTGTAAATGGTACAAATACTCTTACCAGCTACATGGTCGGTGTCTTTGACCCCCAGTCTGGGCTTTCCGGTTTTATTGACCCCAACTCCGTTAACTTTGCCATTAACAGCAGTGATTTACCCGTTTATTTGAACAACGACCTGGGTCGCGGACCTTCTACTGATATCAAGAACTCTGGTAACCCAATAGTTACAAACGGCAGCGTCTTGTCATTGGTAGACCCTACAGTTCAGGAGTTACCTTTGCCTACATATGTCGGTGTTGCAGTTCGTGGTGTTGACTACTTGAATTTTGATGGACCTGGAAGCGGTAACGGTAACGGCATATTTGATGCCCCCTATGCGTTAGCCATTAATAATGGCTTTGGCAGCGGCAGCTTTGGTCTTGCCACTGGACAGGGTGGCAACCCAGCAACAACAAACTGGGCAGGTATGTATGCCAGTGGTGATGTTTATTTCACTGGTAACCTTTACACAAAACGTGTCGCTGGCACAGCCACACTTGCTTACGGTGGTACTGTTGGCTCTGCTGCCACTGTAACAGTTCCAAACGTCTCTATTGGTACTGGTGGCGCTATTGTATTCCTAACTCACAAAGGCAATGCTGGAAATCGCGGCGTTTTGAGTTATGCGTTTGTTGCTAATGGCGGCGGTCCTGCAAATGACTTAGTTATTACATCTAGTAATACCGATGACCGCTCAGAAGTCAACTGGTTTATTGTCAACGTAGGCGTGGGGGCCTAAATTATTATTATTTTTTAAACATACTATTTAAATTCAATGTCATTTGTGATATTAAATTTAAATTATAGCGTATATGTTTTGTTGTGAGTTTAGTATTTACAGAAGCCAGACGGACCACATTTTGCAGGTAAGCATTCCTTTTCCAATTCACAGGGCTTATTAATATTGTCACCAGCCAAATAATAGTAGGTGTAAGATTTGTCAATTTCGCCATGAAGACCATTTGGTGTAGCAGTGTATGTGTGTGTATCATGACCGACTTGTTCCATCGTAGGTGGTTGGTTTGGAATTAAGCCAAATGTTTTATTTGGCAGATTTGGTATGGGACCACCGCCAAAAAGGTATGCACTTTTATCGGGTCCTGAACCGCCCCCGTCGCCTGACAAATAGCCACCATCAGGTCCTGGGGCATAGGAGCCGTCTGCCTTTCCAGCATCGGCATCAGGAAAGGGTGGGCTTTTTACTGCGTTGGGCTGAAAATCCATAATTGGTCCAGTACCAGTTCCATCCAGGTTATCTAAACCAGACATACCGCCTGTAGATTTCATGTCACCCTGGACGACAGATTCTATTGTGGCTGCACCAAAGTCATCGCCTGGTGTTAGATATTTTGAGTTGTTAAATAGCTCTTTTAGGACAGCTTTTTTAAGAGTATTAAACTGCATTGTTACTATGACAATACATTCAATAAGAAGAAGTATCACTAGAATTTTTAAAAGTAAATCCATCTACTAAATGGATTTATTATTAAATGGGCGATTAAGTATCGGGATTGTAAAAAATTGAAGCCAGCCAAATCTGTTTTTGTAAAAGTCAAAAAGGCTTGTTAAGAAACAGAAACAGCAATAAAATGAGCGACAACTGGACCACGGTGACGACGAAGACGAAGTATGTGCCGCCACAGCAGCGGACTGCTGCTACTGGCTCTGCTGTGGCTGCCCCAGTTGCTAATAGCGGTCTTCTAAGCCCAGCACCGCGGCGTGTTGTTGTTGAGGCGCCCATTAATGCCAGCTCCAAGCCGACGCCTATTGCTTCTGCTCCTGTTATTGAGCGAGCAAGCAGTTACTGCCCACCTAGTCAGCGTAAGGCTGCTGAGCCAACTTTTGAGCAGATGTTTCCTGAGAAGATGAAGGTTGCAGATGTAGCAAATGGCTGGGGTGACTTCAAGGCTGCCGTCACTAAGCAAATTCCTGTGATTGTCGATGAGGTGATTGACAAGAATATTCTGGTGTCTTTTACAAACAAGCTGACTGGGCGCACCTTTACTGTGCGCAATATGGATGTAAGCCCATGCGCCGATGAGGAGCTGGGTCCATTTCCCAAGATGCCCGTTGCTTCTACAAGGTCTTGGTTCAGGGATAATAGTAGGGATAGTGACAGCGACTATCACTCTTCCATTGATGAGCAGGAGGAGGAGGTTGAGATGATGTACGATAGCTACTCTGAGCCTGATGGCGATGATGAGGAGGAGTACAATGTTGTGGATTATGACTAAAGGCAGCGACTACAGAGCAATGAAAAATAAATAAAAGCAAAGCAAAGCAAAGCAATAAATTTTTCACTTGAATAGCTGTTTTACCCAAGGCACAAGCTCATTTCTATGGTGATAAATGTGATATCCACTGTAAATTGAGGGGAACAGAAAAGCTAGGGCAATATTTTGGTATAGCTTTTCCTGCTGAACGGCGTATCCTAGAGAAAGACCACATATGAAATTGCGCGTGGTATGATTGAAATTTCCTATTGTACCAGTAGCATTGATGTTTTGTAACTTGGGAATTACTGACTGCATCTTTTTGGCTTTTATTTAAAGATGTAAGTGTATGTTCAATTTTATTCCTATTGGAACTTAAGGAGGCTTGGTAGAATTAGCCTGGACCTGGTGCAACACCCATATAAGCTATTGATGATAGGCTTGGATAAGACCATTCATTATCGCTCACTGATTGAACAATAATTGTGTAAACATGTGGCGTTGACAGATTTGATATAAGTTGACTACGCTGGTCTTGGTAAACGGGAATGAAAAAACTGCTTAACGTTGACGTAATTGTGGACGGAACTACCGTGACAATAAAATACTTATTTTGACCTTCGTTTGTATTTGTTGAAAAAGCCCATACAACGTTGGCTGTTGTGGAATTTATTGTACTAACACCTATATTTCTAGGTCCACCTGGGAAGACACCGGGCTGAGCTATATAAAATGGCGCATAGGGTCCCTGACCTACTACATTAGTAGCTGCCAGTTGGAAGGTGTGGTCTTGACCATTTGTTAGTCCAGATACCCTGCAGTATGTACTTGTAACGTTAATTGATGTGGCATAAGAGATTGATGAACATATAAGATTATAACTACTAATCCTGCTACCGCCATCATCTGGTTGTGTCCAATAGAAATTTAGTGCACCATTTGAGGCTACTGGATTTAATTTTATTATTGGCGGAAAGGGTACAGTGCTCATCCTACACTTTTTTAGAAAAAAAGTGGGACAAAAAATCTTTTTGGGGTTTTTATATTTGGTTTGAAAAATCTTTTTGGGGGTTTTTATTTGTTTTGAAAAATCTAATTAGGGGTTTTTTGTAGAAATCTTTATACAAATGGTGTTATTGATGAAGCTACTAGACTACCTTGTTTTATTATCGTGTTATTCTGTGACGATGAATCAACTAAATAATTGGCATCGTTAGTCATGTTTAATAATATAACTGTATTTGTTATTGCTGTTAGGGGGCTTGTTGGCACCGTAAAATTATTTCTGTAAACTGCATTTCCCTTAACTAAACGCACATTTGTAACATATCCTGTAAAGTTGGATTCACCCCAACCATCGTTATTTACCCAAAAGGTGCCTTTGCCATTTGGTGAATTACCAACGTGATTTAAGTCACTATTTGAAGTTAATGTTTGAGTTGCTGCTATTGCTTCAGTTCCATTAATATACATCTTCACTGTTAATCCATAACGCTCTACAACTAAATGATACCAGACGTTTAGGGTCATACTTATTCCAGTATCAGTAACTATATCACCGCCAGATGTATTAGGAATAATAAATCCAAATCGACTATTTGAGTTACTTGCGGCTATGCGAATTTCATGCCCGTTTTGGCTTGTATAATTACCTATACTTGCTATTGCGTTCCAACTGCCATTAATTGGCGCGGTGGCTTTTGCCCAACATTCAAAGGTAAAATCATTTGTGCCCATGGAAAAATTCAATGAAGGACTAGTTGTAGTTAAATAGGTCCCTTGGGAAAATAATACACTACCTGGCTGGATTGGATTTATAAGCGTGAATGTTGTTGAAATTATGGGAGGTGACCATCCTGCATCACTTAACGATTGAACAAGGCACGTATATTTACTTGGTGCTACTAGATTGGATATTAATTGGGAGCGTTGATTTGGGTATGTTGGTATATAATAGGTACTTAGATTTGATATATTTGTAGATTGTATAAGAGATACTATAAAGAAATTATTTTTGCCTTCGTCGGCGTTAGTTGTAAATGACCAAACTACATTTATAGTTGACTGATTTATTGTACTTACAGCTAAATCTGTGGGACCTGCTGGCGTTATACCGGGTTGGGCAGTGTAAAATGGTACATATGGGCTTGAGCCTGCGCTATTTTTTGCGGCTAGTTGAAATGTGTAATCTTGACTGTCAACTAGGTTGTTTATTTGGCAATATGTGCTTTGTGCATTAATTATTGTACTGTAGGAAATCGATGAACAAATAAGACTGTAGCTACTTACAGCAGGACCGCTTGCTGGTGCTAGCCAATAAAAAGTAAGGGCATTATACGAAGCTATTGGATTTAATCTTAATAAAGGAGTTGATGGGACTGTGCTCATCCTACACTTTTTTAGAAAAAAAGTGGGACAAAAAATCTTTAATGGGCTTTTATAGGGATGCAGTCTGAGGCATTAGTAATTAGACAAGATGCTCCAAATCCTATTAATAGGCTTCCGAATCTGCGCATTGGTCAGAAAATACTTGGACATGAATCTTTGAAAAAACAACTCAATAGGGTACGAAGGGGTTCTGCCGGTCATAAGGTAGCTAACGTTCCGCCCATTGCTTACACTGTAATGGGTCATGGTAATGAAAGCGCTATATACAAAACTGTACCACCAGGATGCATTTTAGTTGTGCCAACAAATTCAGGTAACAGTGTAACAGCAACGACGGCTATTCAAAATAATTTAAAACTTTTGGACGAAGCAAATAAGCAATACATATTAGACCCATTAAATCATAAGAAAGAAATTTACAAATTATTTGGACCGGTAACAATATTTACAGAAGGTGAACTTTATCCAGATTTTAGTTATAGTCTTCTTAGTTATTATAAAGCGCTTTCGCTAGATAACGCATTTGGACAAACACGAAAATATACCACTTTTAAAACTAGCGGATTTACACGAATTTCACCAGATGTACCTGTTGACCCTTTACTTATTAGGAGCTTGGAAAATGATTATAGAGTTTTACACAGGATACTGCAGACGCATATGCTACCATTTTCACCTCAAAATATGGATGGTAGCGTAAAACTAATAAACGAAGGGCTTATGAAAGTTCCTTTATTATTAGTTGATGGAAGGAAGCTTGATTTAGAAAAAATAAAAGCAGCTGACCCTGATAAAATAGCTGAGATTTTTAAGAAGAACCCAACACGCCTTTACTTTGAAGCAGAAAGGATTATTAGGCAAATTAATTTGCCTAATCTTTTTAAGTTTAGTAATGTGCCTGAAGTTTTAACATCTGAAGATGTCCAAAAAGAAATAGACGCGGATTTAATTCAATATAAGATTGTAAGACCAAGACCTAATTCGGTTGATTTAGATGTTCATGACTATATCAAGTTTTTTTTGGCTGACGAATTATTAGATTTTACACAAATGGGACTTTTTGAAAAGGCGGGACCAGGTGTTTACTATAATTTTATTTGTAGGTCGAATAATTCGGATATACCAAATCCCTTTAAACTAAAGGCAAGTAATTTACAGCGCGTTTCTGAAGCAGCTACTCATCGTAGTATATTTATGCATAATGTATTTAAAAATTCGCATAAAGGTGCTGGGAGAAAAACAAGGCGTTTACGGAAGTAGTGTGCTGTGAACATACCGTTTGATAACGCTTTAAAATTGAACAGAGGTTTTTGTCCCGCTTTTTTTCAAAAAGCGATTATGAGCGAAACTGGTAAATATGTTCCACGGAAGCTAGTGGAAGCACCACTTAATGCTATGACAAATGTTGTGTTGCCCAAGGCTACAAAATATACACCACCTAGCCTTAAGAAGGAAGAGGGTAGTTTATTTCCTGAGCTAGCTATGGGTCCAGTGATAACCAAGCCAAAATTGAGTTTTGCAGCATTACTGAAGCCAAAGAATGACGTTGTTGATGACACAATTGAAAATGTCATTGATGAGTCTAATACGGTATGTGAATCATGTCATACTTGTCATATTACTAAGGTCATTGACATTAGTGATAAGACACCTTATGTGCCAGACCCCTATTATGCATGGGGGCGGCGGCGGTGGACACATCGTCCTCCTACAGCTGTGAAGCGCCGGTCATTGTTTGACAATGTGGATGGGCTAGAGATAGATGATGCTGACTTGGCAGCTGACGGCGCATCTGATGGTAATAGTTTGGCGGAGCCCATAACGGATGACGATAGTTCTGAGCCCTATGATTCACTAACTGAAACCGAAGCAGCTTAGAAATGTGGGTTTGGTTGACTTTTCTGGTAGTTGCATTATGGATGGTTTTAAGCGGTTAGTCCACTCAACCTTCATTTTATTTCTGAAATGAGCAAAATCCATATCGGAATCCGGTTCATACTGCTGCTGCTTTCCATCGCCATCAATATAATCAAAATAGTCATAGTGGGCATTATCAGATTGTTCGTACAGATAACATTGTATAGTAATACAGGTATAGGCGTTTTCAGGTAGATTTTTTAGTTGGTGCACCTGGTTAAGAGTTGGGCTAATCCAGGTGATTTGGTCCTTATGGTAATCTGTGACAGCAAATGGCTTCACGGTATTGGAGGTGGAAAGAAAGGGAAACTGACTGACATTGATTTCACCGTTTAGTACGCGGATTACAGCATCGGCACCACCATGATTGTGAATAGGGGAATAGTGACCTACAGGCCAGATTTCCATTACATAAGGAATGCCTGGGGATTCACCGTTGTTTTGACCCAGTGTAATGCGTAAATAGGTCTCTAGAAGATTAGGTTTGTCTTTGTGGAATTCCGTGCTTTTTTCTCTAAGGCGCTCATAGCAATAGCATCCAGGGGTCTTGATACTGTATTCAATAGCTTGAACAAAATCTGGGAAATCAGGAGCATCAAGAATAAACTGTTTGCCTGAGATGCAGTCATAAAGCTGCTGCGCGCCTAAGGAAAGATTTGCTTTAGGTAAATAGAGTCCCAATGCAATGTCAAGCATACTGATTTCTTCAGTATTTTTGACCTCTGATGCTAATAGATTAGTTACAGGGTCTCTGAGAAGCTTAATGGGTTGTAGGGCGGATGACTCTTGACTTATTTGAATTGTATTTAACGATTCAATAAACAGCTTGTTTGCTTTGCGGTCAGCGTCGTCTGTGAACAGAAAGGTATACTTGTATATGATGGTCTCTACACGGGCTTCGCCAATACCTACACGTAATGTCTGATTTTGGGCGTCTAAGCTGAACCAGTAATAGGCACCTGGCAGGTTAGTTAATCCTGAGCTGTTTGTGCTGTCGACGTATTTATCCAAAGTTGAAATTCTGCTTACATTTACGTTTTCTGGAGTCAGTTGCACATTGTAACCATCTGATTTGTCTGCGTTATAGACGAAGAAAGCACATGGCTGTGTATTGTCATTATTGGAAAAAAGTAGCGTGCCTTGACCGTTCACTAATAGCGGTATAAATGTATCAGAGGCTTTTAATGGCTTGGCAAGTGGTGCCTTTAGAGCTGGGTTGGAATATGTCATTTTATAATGATTGTGAATAATTATGAAATGATTTTTTAACGAATTTTAGCAGGGTCGGGATTGCTTTTGTCTCTGTCGCTTCGCTTAAAACCAGGAAGAGAAGCCGCCCAACATGTCAAGGTTGACGTTAGGGCTCTTCTTCTTGCCCTTCTTGCTTCTCTTGGAGCCTTTGCTGCTCTTAGAGCCCTTGCTTCTGCTGCTCTTTACGGAGTTGTGGCTAAAAAGACTGTTAGGGGTTGCACCCTTTAGTTTCTTCTTCAGGTCAGCAAATTCGGCTGCACCCAAAATGGAGCGGATGACATTGTCATCTACAATGACGTGGCTTCCCATGTGAACGGCGGTCTTCATTACAGCGTCACGGTGTCTGGCAGCTTTTTGAACAAGAACCTTTGCCAGGCGTACTGTGTGCTTCTTTCCGTTCAGGTCCTCAACGGCAAAACGGGCACCACCGTGAACCTCCGTAACAGTGGCAAGAAACATCTGACCCAGGGACCTTCCCTCCCGCAGCTTTTTCTTGAATGTCCTTGCTACGGAGTTTGCCTTATTTTCGGCACGCTTCTGTTTTTTTCCTACTTTTCTTGTGGCACCCGGCATGATTGTATACTTTTAACACAGATAAAATTATAATGTGCGTTCACAATATAGATGAGCAACCTTATAAATACCGGGTCAAAGAATATCTCTGTCAATGACCTTGTTGAGGGCAAAAAATACCAGCTGGTTTTGATTAGTGGTGGACAGGAATATCCTCAGGCGCAGGCATTTTTCCGTGGATTTGATGGTCAGGACCTCAAATGGGAGCACACTAATCCAAGGACAGGTAGTCAAGAAACAAAGACACTGCCTGCAGATGGTTTAGTCTATAGAAATATGGGTGGAGGCAGTCGCAGGAGAGGCAATAGAGGCAGTAGAGGCAATCGTAAGAGTCGTAGAGGCAGTAGAGACCGTAAGAACAGTCGCAAGGACAGTCGTAAGAATAAGCGTAATACTATGCGTAGGTAATTGTCTATTTTTTTTCATCAATTTAATATGATTTAATTCCTCATATTATATTGTCTTTTTGCCGCTAAAGCGCCTATAGTTCCAATTGTGAACATTGGATTAGTTTTTGTCTTACTTTTTGGTGGGGTTAAGGAACGGGGTAAGGAACGGGATAAGGCACGAATTTTAATTTTTGCCTTTTCTTGCTCAATAGTTTGACGCTCATCTTTAATAAGTTGATGTAGAGCAGTCATACGTTCAATTTCGTTGGTAATATCTAAGCGCAACTCTAGCTGTTCCTTAAACATAATGTCGTATTCTAGGGTTACTAGTTCACGCAGTTCCATCATAGCCTTGTATTCAATTCGCGTTTTTTCTATATGATGTTTTAGGGCACAAAGAAGGTTTCCAATTTCAGGGGTTGTTGACTGCATATGTGTTTAACGGATTGCTTTTTCTTTTTGTATATTCATTTTTTTATTTGCTTTGGACTTCATAGAGATGATAACTAATATTACAGACTACAGAAATGTCAGTGATTGGTTTTATTTAGTGACCGCGGTAATAGTTGTTGACCTTATTGTAATATTTTTGGCAAAGTATCCAGGTCGTGACCCCTATTTTAAGGTTAATGCTTTGGATAAATGGTACAAAGACTTTGGTCTCCTGGCAGTAGGTTCAGATGTTGGAAGTATTTTGATTGGAATTGCTGCTGCCCGATACATTTATACTTTGGGTGGATTTAAAGGAATTTTTGCCTTTTTGGCAGTACTTCTGCTATTCCAGTTATTTCATGATGCGTTATTCTTTTTAGGGGTTATTAAACCAATGCCTAGCGGACACAATGCTATGATTGATGTATTTAAGGCATATGCAAAAGAAAACGGGGCGGCAATTTTGGTAGCTGATGGGTTGATGATGGTTGCCAGCGTTATTCTTGGTTCACTTCTGAAAAGTTCCCCTGACCATGTAACTTCAAGCGTTATGCTTTTATCACTTTATTCATTAACCTACGTACTTTACACACGAACACCGGTTACTGTTTAAAAAATTGATAGACATTTATTGGACTTACTAAGGTAAAACACAATGAGCGATAATAAAATCGTCTATTTTAAAGTTTCCGAAGATTATCAGCTGCCGTTTGAGATGGGGGAGCTGAGTCAGGTGGAACAGGAATTTATCATTAGTAGTGGGTGGAACAATTTGTGCTTTAATAAAGCTCAAATTGAGAAACTGGCTTTGGTTCAAAAGTTGGGCTTGGAAATGGCTGCCCGAATTGAGAAACTGGAGGCAGAGAATAAGAAATTTCGTTCAGTTTTGGTAACTATTGACTCTATGGCTAGTACGATGCCCGTTATTGATGTGAAAAATGACGATAAGTCTATTCGTGAGTTTATGAGGCGCCACGGCATACTTAATTGTAGGAAGAAGGAGGATAATATTGAGCGCATTAAGGATTGGGCTGAGAAGAGCGATTATAAAATTAATCTAATATAATAATAAGATGTCCGTTTTACCACCCCTTTTTCCAAGAAGGGGCTCTGTAGCGGAGTTTGAAGGTGCTAGCACAGGTGCACCAAGCTCTGCAGCAAGCTCTGCAGCAAGCTCTGCAGCTAGTACAGCATCAAGAGCTAGCCCAAGCTCTGGTGCAAGCTCTGGTGCAAGCTCTAGCCGTAGTCGTAGCCGTTCAGAATCTGTAAATTTACCTGAACCAGAGCAATTTAACGTTGGACTAAAAGTATCAAGCCCTAAATCACTCAAAAAAACAATTTCAAGAATGTTCAAACCTGTTCAAACTTGGGATGAGGATTCCGCCAAAGCCCTTTCCGATTTTGATGCCTTGATTTTGGAATCTTCGACAAAAGAGGGTGAAAAATTATTGGCGGAAGGTGTAGTTCTGCGTGATGAATCATATAAGGATAGACAAACTTTTTTGGAAGCAGTAGAAAATAAGGACCGCTTTATTAGTCAATTGATTAAATCTAGTCATATTGATATAGTTGTGGACGCAAATGGACGACGAATCTATAGTGATGCCGCACTAAATATTATTAAACGTTATCTAGAACCTATTATTCGGATATGTCTGGATAGACGTAATCCCGAATATTTACTTTTAATGGCTCAGAGTCCTTGTGTCGGTCAAGTACTTGGGAGCAAAGACATTATAGATAGGCTGCACCGTTTCGATGACGCACTAGAAGAGGCAATTAGGGAAAAAAATATTGATTCATTTACATCAGCCCTTTTCTTAGGATTAGGTGTTTCTGTACAAGTCGCCTTAATTTTGTGTAATGGAGTTGATATTGCTAACTATGATTCGATGGTTTGGACAAGTGCTACGTTAAAAGATATTTTGGAAAATCAGGAAATTCCTATCGGTGTCAAGCCCGCTGAACTATTTCAGAAACGCTATAGCATGTGTGTGGACTATTTTGGGAATCCGGCTATTATCAATGCTTTGCGCAATAGTACATCAACAGTCTATAACAGAACACGGCGCATTAATGCGGCTTTTAATGGGTCTGTACCTGGTCCTGCGTCTGCAACTAGCGGAAATAAAGCTTTGTTACCACCATCTGGTGCAGGTAAATCAAGAAGGCGGAGATTAAATAGAAGAAAAACAAGACGGTCAAGACGTTAGGTCAAAAACCTTTTAGTCGGTTTTTGCCTTGAAGGGGCAAAAACCTTTTTGTCGGTTTTTGCCTTGAAGGGGCAAAAACCTTTTAGTCTGTTTTTGCCTTGAAGGGGCAAAAACCTTACCATAAGGCTCCATACTTATATTCCACAATATCTGAAAGACGCTGTTTTCCCGCATTTGGTGTAAATGTAAATTCACCTAAATAAATACCATCTGTACCCATATATAAATCTATACGGACATATTCAAAAGGCTTTGATAGCATTTTGCACATGTACAAAATTTCATCGAAATTTTCGGGTTTTTCACATGCAAATTCTAACGGCATCACAGGATTCCATAATACGTCAAAATAATTACGTAAGTTTTGGTCTTTTCTAAATAGAAGGAAGTATGGTTGTCCCCATATGCAGTGAACCTTAATATCCTGGGCTTTGCCAGATTTACCAGTATAGATACACGGAATTTTCTCTTCAATATAAAAGCGTGGCTTTATAAATTTATATTGATTTAGCGTTTTACTGAAGTGCTGATTCCAGGAATTAAGAATTAATTTTATAGCTGTTAAATCTTTTATTTCAGCAAAATCCAAGACCCAACCTGAGCCGTGCGTAGCTTTAAGAAGATGATTTGGATTAATATCTTGGGGGCGTATATCAAAACTTGATTTTAATCCTCTTATTACTTTAACGACTTTTATCTTATTATGAGACAGTGCTAGCGCTTTTAGTTTTGCATCAAGCTTGTCAACATAAGGAGCATAAGTGTGATTTAAATGCTTACCATAGATTTGGACCTTTTTGTAAAGGGAAAGTGTCTTCCATTCAATGGGTTTGGGAAAATCCATATTTTTAGTCTATTATAAGTATACTATGTACACATGTAGTTGAACTATTTAAATGCCCCGATATGGTATTTGTGAATTTTTTGATGCGTATCGGATTTTAGTTTTTTCTATGTAAATTATATATATGGCTGCCCCCTATAAGCCCAGCGTTCAGGTTCGACCAAGGTGCACGCCAAACACCTTGGAGTTCTGGTGGAATGTGCCTACGCAAGGTGCTACGGTTACTAATTATATTCTTAGCTGCCCCCAAGCTGGAATTACAAATATTTATAGCGGTGTGACCTACTATACTACTGTAACTGGATTAACTAACGGTGTTGACTATACGTTCTTTTTGGCAGCCAGAAATAACAATGGAACTAGTCCTGCTGCCATATTTAGAACTGTTCAGCCTGGAAATCTGCCTCCACCTCCATCAGCTGCCTCCGTAAGTTCTAGTGTTGGTGATTCTGTTGTTGTTTCATGGACTAATCCTACAATTACCAATGATGCACAAATCAAATGGAATGTTGTTACTGCTGTACCATTAAATAGGTCTTTAGAAAGTATTAAAACTCCCGCTGAAGGATACCAAACAAGTATGGGAATTAGTGGGCTTGATAATACGCAGGTTTATAACTTTTTAGTTCAAGGTGTTGCTAATTCTGGTTATGCGCCAAGGGAAGCTTGGACAGGCGTTTATAGTTTTTTACCTGGTCCTAATTCTGTAAGCGGCATTAGTTTATGGTTAGATGCTTCTGATATGGGAACACTTTACAGCGATATTAGTGGCAATAATCTTATTAATGGTGGTTATGTGATTCCTGAGGGGGCAGTGCCTGTGAACAGGTGGACAGATAAGATTGGGGGCGTGCCATTTACTACTGTTGGTACTAGCAATGGTACTGGTACAGGCACTGGTACTGGTACAGGCACTGGTACTGGTACAGGCACTGGTACTGGTACTGGTACTGGTACTGGTACTGGTACTGGTACTGGTACTGGCACTGGCACTGGTCCAGGTGCCGGTCTGTTAATTTTACTAAAAGCACTTGACTACAGCGGGTCTGGACCCTGGTTAGATGAATCCGGCAATGGCAATAATGCTACTTTAGAAACAGGTTCAATTGCTAAAAATGGCGCGGACAATGGCATTGTTTTAGATGGTACTACTGGATGGACTTTTCCTAATATTGCTCTAGGTAATAGTTCGTGGTCCGTTAGCATTTGGTACAAAAATACAGGCGCACGTAGCAATCCTGGTGGCTATGCCTGCATTTTAACCCAGCTTTATGGTAATGGCGGATGTAATTTAACTATTGGTGATAATGGCGGTTTAGGTAATAATACCTTTTCAGTAGGTTCAGTTGGTGTTGCATCAACTACCCCATTGCCTATGATTACTAATCGGTGGACCAATATTCAAACAACTTTTGATGGTACTGATTTAAAGCTTTACATTGATTCCGTCTTAATACAAACAGTTCAGCCCCAACCGATTTTCATAGATAGCACACTTGCCTATCGTATTGGTTGGTGCTGGAATAATACTGGATTTGCCTACTTAATTGGTGAAATTGGTGAGGTCCGTATATATAACTATACAATTGACGCGGCTTTAGTCTCTTCTAATTATTTGGAGGCTTTACCAACATATGGTATTATTTTTGACCAAGTTGGTCCTACAGGACTAACAGGCTGGTCAAGTATTGTTAGTAGCTTGGATTTAAGTAAGTCAATAGCAGTCGGTAGTGGGTACGTATATACAAGCACTAATTCTGGTGTAACTTGGACAGCGCAAACTGGCTCAGGTTACGATACTAACTGGCAGTGGGTATGTGGTTCATCCGATTTATCAATTGCTTATGGGTGCACATATAACGGTGCACTTTATAAAAGCACAGATTATGGTGTAAGCTGGACACTTATGGAAACTCAACCTGGTGGTGGAAGTAACTATCATATTTGCTGTTCTTACGATGGTTCTGTTATAATGATGAGTGCATTTAGTAGTGCCCGATTAAGTTTGGACGGTGGCGCCAGTTGGACAACTACAAAAAGTGCTGGAGCACAAGGATGTATGGGTGCTATGTCATCAGATGGTTCCGTATTGTATTATACAGATTATCAGATTGGTGTTTATGTTAGTACTAATGGCGGTACATCATGGACACAGACTTCAATACCTTTTCTAAGTAGCGGGCGCCCTAATGTTGCCTGCTCTGCTGATGGTTCTATTGCCGTAGTAGGTGTTTCTGACCATGGTGTTTACATCAGTAATGATACTGGTGCATCTTGGACACTAGTTACAGCCTTACCTGCTAATGGATTTTGGTTTAGTGGACTGGCTGTATCTGCTAATGGAAATACTATTGTTGTATCAGTTGCCCAAGGCGCAATATACGTAAGCAATGATAGCGGTAGTACTTGGACTACTGTAAGTTATCCTGTAAGTGGGTCATTCTGGATATCAGTGGCTATTAATTCAACGGGCTCACAAATAGCGGCACTTGATGCGGGTAACGGTATTTTTATCACTAATAATGTTGGTGCTGGTACTGGCACTGGCACTGGCACTGGCACAGGCACAGGAACAGGCACTGGCACAGGTACTGGTACTGGCACAGGTACTGGTACT
>Ga0114958_10002045_pt1 | contig 15428 bp, 13 predicted proteins | sample C_130208_EF_Meta_FD_89577 | JGI IMG/M metagenome (GOLD analysis project Ga0114958, IMG submission 89577) | Freshwater microbial communities from Lake Croche, Canada to study carbon cycling - C_130208_EF_MetaG | ecosystem: Environmental > Aquatic > Freshwater > Lake | place: Lake Croche, Canada...
AAAAGCAATTATTAACTCTTTTCCCACCTTTTTTGCAGTTGCGTCAAGATCCCAAGCATCCGCTGGATCAATAGTCACTGGTTTTTCGCACATGACATGCGCACCTGATTCCAAAGCTGCCTTAGCATGCTCGTGATGCAATCCGGTAGGACTTCCGATAACACAGATATCGACACCGGCTGCTAAAACATCTTGATAATCCTCAGAAGCAACTTGGAATTCGTATCGGTCCGCAATCTTCTTGAGAATTTCTGGACCTTTGCGCGAGATCCCAACAAATTCCAGATCATCGTGCTTAGCAAGGAACGGTAGGTGAGAAGCCAACGCCCAGCTGCCAGCTCCAATTACTCCAACTCGAACTTTTGCCATAATTTTCTCCTATTTCCCTTGGTCTGCGGATAAGTATCTAATATTCTTGATAAAGGTCAAGAGTTTTCTTCTGAGAACTCGCCAATTGATACCCGCGGCGATAGAGAGGCAGTTATTCATGGAGAGAGTCTGTTTTACCTTTGATATTTATGATGGCAAGGTTGACGAATACGAAAAGCGTCACGCCGAAATCTGGCCAGAGCTGGTAGAGGCCCTCAAAACGTGTGGATTCACTAATTACACCATCTTTCGCCGTGGTCTCACTGCAGTTGGATACCTTGAAGCCGTTCCCAACAAAGCCATAGCATTCGGAAAATTAGCTACTTATGACGTCAACACAAAGTGGGCACAATGGTTTGCGGACATTATCGTTAACTTGGCAGATAGCCAAGGAAATCTCATTGAGCTAGCAGAGATTTGGCACCTGGAAGATTAAAAAGTTCACTAACTCCTGCAAGAGCATACGTTGGATACAACACCGGGTCTGCTTCACTTAGCATTTGAGGGGTTGTTTCACCTGTAAAAACAAGTGCAGAATCCATTCCTGCTGCATGCCCCATAGCGATATCGGTATACAGGCGATCGCCCACCATAATGCAATCTCGTGGTGTAAGGCCGGTGAGTTTAAATACCAAATCGATCATCAACTTATTTGGCTTACCAACATTAGCAACACATTTCACTCCAGTACAGGATTCCAACGCGGCAATCACTGCGCCAGTATCGACTTCTCCCCGTCCACCTGGTAACGGACAAAATTGATCGGGGTTAGTCGCCACCAAGATTGCTCGCTTGTGAAACCACAAGGCTTCAAATGCTATTTGGAATTTTTTCCAATGGAAATCCCGATCATATGAAGCAATGACAATTATCAATTGCTAGAGTTGGAAAATGAAAATAACGGACAAAGAATATGCATTGGATCTTGATAACAAAGACCCGTTAGCAAAATTTAGATCTGAATTTGTCATTGGCGATCCAGAAATCTGTTATTTAGATGGAAACTCGCTCGGTCGGCTACCCAAGCGGACAATTACCGCAATCAATGATTATTTGTTGAACGATTGGGGCGCAAAAGTTGTTGAAGGTTGGGGCGAGTGGATAGAAGAACCATTTACCACTGGCGATTTATTAGGCAGGGCGACCCTCGGAGCCGCTCCGGGGCAAGTCTTAGTAACAGACACAACGTCAGTCAATTTTTATCAACTCGTGGGTGCTGCGCTGGCCGCGAGACCTGGCCGGAAAACAATTATTATCGATGCAGCTAACTTTCCTACTGATCGCTATATCTTGCAGGGATATGCGCAAACACATGGCCTTAATTTAGTAATAATTGATAACGAAGATCCAACAAATTCTCAACATGAGCAAATCACCCCTGCGCTCTTAGAGAAGTATTTAAACGATGATGTCGCCTTGGTCACCTTCGAAGTCATTCAATATCGCGCAGGGGCCAGAAATAACATAAAAGCCATCACTGATTTAGCTCGCAAATACGGGGCCTTTACTATCTGGGATTGCAGCCATGCTATCGGCGCAATTGATATGCAATTTGATAGAGATGGTGTGGACCTTGCGGTTGGTTGTACCTATAAATTCGGAAGCGCTGGACCAGGAGCTCCTGGTTGGCTCTACGTCTCTAAAAACGTTCAAAATGAACTTCAGGTTCCTATCAGAGGATGGCATGCCCAGGAGAATATGTTTGATATGGGTCCAGTATTTAAACGGGCTGACGGGCTGGCTGGATTTCAAATTGCAACGCCATCAATAATTGCGCTTCGCTCGGTGCAAACCTCCTTTGGAATAATCGAAGAGGCTGGAATCGCAAATATTGAGCAGAAGCTGGCACTAGGAACTTCGATGATGATTGATCTTTACGATGCCTGGTTGGCCGATCTGGGATTCTCTCTAAACACCCCAAGAGACCCAAAAGAACGGGGTGGCCATGTTTCGTTGGTCCATCCCGAAGGGAAGCGAATCGCCTTTGCCTTGCGACAATTTTCACAAGTTATTCCGGATTACCGAGCCCCCAACTCTGTTCGATTGGCGATTTCGCCACTGCAAAATTCTTATACTGAGATCTGGGATGGATTTGATCGACTACGTGAACTGGTAGCGACAAAGCAATACGAAAAAGCTTCCAACATCAATGCAAAGGTCACGTAATAAATCCCCAACTTCTCCCGAAAACTGTTGCCCAAAAGCCATAGATTCCGACATTATTGCGTGGTGAAATACGGAGCGGTCGAGAGCGCGCATGTCGATACCTTTGCCAAAGATCGCCTCCCAGATCTCTCGCTCTGGCCAGAGCTGGTGCTCGACCATCCGACTGCAACCTACCCCGAGCGTTTAAATGCCAGTTACGAACTTCTGGAACGAACCATCGAATCAGTGGGATCCAGCAAAATTGCAATTGTGGCGACTGACGGGACTTACAGTTACGGCCAACTTCTCGAACTAGTAAATAAAATTTCCAACTTCTTACGCGCTGCGGGTGTTGTACCAGGGAATCGGATTGCGATTCGTGGTCCCAATAACGCTATGACAGTGGCTATTTGGTTCGCGATTATCCGGGTCGGAGCAATTGCAGTGACAACTATCCCACTGCAGCGGGCATCAGAATTAGAAAAAATTATCGAGATAGGCCAGATTCAATTTGCCCTAGTGGACCATAGATTCACGGAAGAGTGGAACCTTGTTAAAAACTTCCAAGGTCAAACCTTCGTTTATGGCGGCGAAAGTGACTTTGCCAAGGATATTGATTCTCAAAGTCCTGTCTTTGTGGCATGCGATACCGCAGCTGACGACGTCAGCCTTCTTGCCTTTACATCAGGTTCAACCGGGGTCCCAAAAGCCACAATGCACTTTCATCGAGATATCCTGGCGATTGCCGATACCTTCTCTAAAAATGTGGTGAAGCCAACCAAGGAGGATGTCTTTGCGGGGAGTCCACCAATCGCCTTTACCTTTGGCCTCGGTGGATTAGTGATCTTCCCATTCAGGGTTGGTGCAACGACCGTGTTACTTGAAGCCGCCTCCCCACCGGTGCTCTTAGAGAAGATCAGCGAATATAAAATCACCTGTCTATTCACTGCTCCGACTGCCTACCGGGCAATGTTGCCATTGTTAGCTGACAAGGATATTTCTTCGCTACGTCGCTGCATATCTGCTGGGGAACATCTACCTCTTGCCACGTGGCAAGCATGGTTTGAAGCAACAGGCAATAAATTAATCGATGGAATCGGTGCGACCGAACTTCTCCATATTTTTATTTCTGCCAGTGATGAAGAAATCATCCCCGGTTTAACCGGGAAGCCAGTTCTGGGTTTCCAAGCGAAGGTGGTGGATCAAGATTTCAATGAAGTAGAAGACGGTACACAAGGTTTTCTCGCCGTCAAAGGCCCGACTGGATGCAGATACCTTAATGATTCACGGCAGAGCGACTACGTAGTGAATGGCTGGAACGTCACTGGGGATATATATACCCGAACCACAGAGGGTTATTTTAAATATGAATCCAGAGCAGATGACATGATCATTTCTAGCGGCTATAACATCGCGGCACCAGAAGTAGAAAACGCACTTCTGATGCACCCATGCGTCGCAGAGGTAGCCGTCGTAGGACTCCCTGATGATGAGCGAGGCATGGTTGTCACTGCGTATGTTGTGCTGCGACCAGACTTTCAAGCGTCAGATGTGATGGCTAAAGAATTGCAGGATTTCGTGAAAAATCAGATTGCGCCATATAAATATCCGCGCTCGATTTATTTTGTGGATTCGCTACCCAAAACAACAACTGGAAAATTGCAACGCTTCCGTTTAAAGGCTTAGTCAGATACTCATCAATTGATCTATTAAAATTATTTTAATATCTCTAATACTTGAGCAGAATTTCGAACATCACCAAACTGTTGAATTATCGACTCAAGGGTCGCCTGATGTTCGTCATCAGATAATGCGGCGCAACAATCTTCTACCATTACTACTTTAAAATCTAACATCATTCCATCACGAGCTGTTGATTCACAACAAATATTTGTCTTGGTTCCCGCAATAAGAATCGTATCGATACCCAGATTTCTCAAGATTCTTTCAAGTGAAGAAGATCCAGAAATTAGAGCACTGTAACGATTTTTAACGATGGTGATATCACTTTCTGAGACGTTCAATTCCGTCCAAACCTTCTGTTTGTCAGGGCTAAGGCTTGCCATAGTCTTAATTTTAACTTCATCAGCAACCACGTTGTTGAAAAACAATTCCCAATCGCTTTTGTCTCCTATTTGGGAGTTAGCATGAAGGACCCAAATCACTTGGACTCCTTTACCCCGGAGTTCACGTGCAAAATTATTGATCGGTTCAATAATCGCTCGAGATTGAGGTACTTCCGCAGGAGACCCTGGCTCACAAAACGTATTCTGCATATCAATAACGACAAGTGCGGTCTTAGCAGAGTCCAATTCGTCAAACCAATGATATTTCTTGCGTCGCGCCACGACTCTTTCCACAATATGCTGTCGAACTCCCACGTTATGCATCTAATTTTCCCTTCATGGATTTAAAACGTCATCTAAAAAGGGATCATCCGGAAGTGCGGTTTCAGAATCCAAGAGAGCTGAACAGTTAGGACATGCAAAATGTCTTAATTCGACATCAGGGTGCGTAGATGAAGTTGATCCAGGGATCTGAACTATCTTGGTAATTGATACCGAAGTTGATCGCTTCCAAGGCTTTCCCGCTGGACTAATCTCTGCCAAACAGTGCGCACAACAAGTAAAACCATTGCTTACGACGAGAGTGCTTGATTGACGGGTTGTCATCGTTTTTCCCCGTTACTGCTCACGCGCTTGTGCTTAAGCGAACTTCTGCGCTCACTTGTTTTAAAGTCATCAATTACTCCATCTGAAATCTCTACCCCATATATTTCACGAGCCGCTGCGGGAGAAATCAGATTCTCTATTACATCTGTAAGGACGGATTGGGGATCTCGGTCGAGCGCATCTCCAATCCCACCGCCACCATTCCAGCGCACATAGAGCGCATCTTTACCCATCAGAGGGAATACACCCCAACTTATCGATTCTTTGTCTCCTGGAATTGAATCAAGTGTTTGTGCAAAACAATCGTTGCTCTTCGTTGATTCGTCCGTATGAACCCATACATAGTCATTGAGGGCGCCAGGGTTGCCACCGCTCAAACCCTCGCTCTGCGGAAACTTAGATCCTTTTCCAGATAAGACGTAATGCAGACCACCATCTGGGGCATCATGTGGCACCAAGGCAATTTCGCCTCCCGTACCGCCACGGTACTGACCGCCACCCCCAGAATCCATAAGCCTACGTCTAAATAAGTATCGGACCGGGAACATGGCTTCGACTGTTTCAACATTTGCCATTCGCGAAATAGGGTTTGGGATTTCGCCACCGATATCGACGCCATCGGCAAATGTGCGTGCTCCACCAGCTCCAGCAAATGTTTCGGTAAGAATTCCGATCGCTTCTCCACCTTTTTGATTCTTGCCAAACATAAAGACCGCAAAGTGATTGGCATGCCAGACAGCACTCGTTTGATCGTTGTATTGCTCATGCGAGGCAAGCATCTTTCCAATTGTCGTACATGCTGCGTTATTTACAGATTGGATTGCGCCAACTGTTGCGACAGAGACGGGCGAAGGTTTTGTGCAATTAACAATCGAACCTTCAGGTGCGATTACTTTAATAGGACGAATTACGCCTTCATTCCACGTGATGTCATAACAAAGTAGTGGGAACAATGGCGCGAAAAGCCCACCGAGAGAGGCCCACTTTGTGCAATTAACTGAATATTTCGATTGCGGTGAAGAACCCGTGAAGTCAAAAGTTAACTCATCATCAACTTTCGTCATTGTTAACAACACTTTGTAAACTTCACCTTTTACATCAAAATATTGACGTGATTGCCAGGAACCGTCAGGGAGTTCGCGTAACCGCTCCCGCAGCCGAGCCTCAGACTGTTCGACCAACAATTTGCACGTCTCTTGGAATGTAGGGAGTCCATATTTTTCGATCAAAGCAATCATTCGATCTTTTGCCACATTGTTACAGGCGATCATTGACCGAAGGTCTAGAGCGACCATTTCTGGCCCACGAACCATGTTAAGCAAAGTGTCCCAAATATCTTGCCGAAGATTGCCTCTATCGATTAATTTCAGGCCAGGTGAACTAAAACCCTCTGAAAACACATCTTGCGCCTCTGGTGCAAAGCCACCCGGGTTCATTGCCCCGATATCATATACATGAACAAAGCAGGCGCTCCATGCAATTAGTTCACCATTGAAATGAATGGGGGATACGAGATAAATATCAGAGGTATGCAGAGCTGCGGTGAAGGGATCATTGAGTAGAAAGAGATCTCCTTCGTGCACATCGCCCTCAAAGCGCCTAATAATGGATTTGCATGCTTCTGCCGCGCTTGTTAAGTGGTGAAGGAATCCAACCCCGCCAAGTAACAACGTTCCATCGGCTTCATAGAGAGAAACCATCAAGTCATGGCCTTCATTAGTGATGGCACTTCCAGAGACATGCTTGAGCGTTATGACCGCTTCTTCGACGACCCGATAAAGCCTATGGCGAATAATCGAGAATGTAATCGGATCCATGTAACCCCGCCCTAACCCAACTCGATGATGATATTGCGAAACTGATCCATAACGGCTCTTTGGTTATCCTGTACAACAATGGTGGTGATCGGGGTGTGGATCACTGCTGGGCCACGAACAATGTTTCCGGGGTTTAATAAAGTGAAATCATAAATATCCGATTCAATCATCGCTGATTTACTTTCTACGAATATCGCACGCCGACTAATTAAAGCGGGACTGGCGTCTTCGCCAATTTTTTTAGCGCCGCTCATATCTGGATGATCTAACAGGCCTCTGGCTGTTAACCTAAATTGAGTCATCTCAATTCCTGCCTCACGGAAAGCAGAACCTTTCCCATACTTTCTCTCATACAAGGTTTCAAAATCTTTGGAGAGGAGCTCTAAACCCTCCTCTGTTAGCGGTAATTGAGACCTCAATGGGGTTGTCACCTCATGGACTTGACGGGAATACCTCAGGTCAACAAACCACTCTAAAATTACTTGATCGCCTACAAAACCTTCGGCTGCCAGAGCTGCGAGCGCCTTCTCTTTCATTGGCTCAAATAAACTCACAAAATCACCTGGCGGTGACGGCATCGGAAGAGTCTTTACAACGCTATATTCATGCACAATATCGGCAGAAATCAGACCAAATGCACAATTCACAGCTGCTGTGTATGGAATTACGATCTCTTTGACCCCTAATTCTGCGCCAAATGCTGTGGCAACCATTCCGCAACTTCCCCCAAAAGCATGCATCACAAAATCTCTGGGGTCTAGGCCTCGTTCTACAGTTATCTCTCTAATTAAGTCTTCAATTTGAGCGGTAGCAATTCTAAAAATTCCATAGGCAGCTTCTTCCACTTCAAGTCCAAGTGGATCTGCAATCTTTGCCTTAAATACTCTTCTTGCAGCTTCTTTGTCGAGATTCATGGAGCCACCCAGAAAAATATTTGGATCCATATATCCGATCAACATAAATACATCGGTAAGTGTTGGTTCTTCGCCACCTAACCCGTAACAAACGGGACCCGGCCTTGATCCAGCAGATCGCGGTCCAACCCGTGGGATTTGGGTACCTTCTTCGATCCAGACTATTGAGCCACCGCCGGCACCTATCGAGACGACTTCGATCTTGGGTTGTGCATAATGAAAGCGATCGATCATCGGTTCTCGGGCATACTCAATCTGGCCACCTTGAATAACGCTCACTTTGAATGTGGTCCCACCCATATCCGTTGCAATAATGTCTTTCTGATTAAGTACTTCGCCTAGCGCTTTACTTCCGATAACACCAGCGGCAGGACCACATTCCAGCATCCCGATCGCTCGGTCGGCCGCTTCACTGGCAAGAAGTAATCCACCATAGCCTTGCATAATCATCACAGGACCTAAATAGCCATTACTTTTCATAAGTTCAGCTAGATTTTCGATATATTGCCGGGCAATTGCACCCGCATATGAATTAATGACTGTGGTCGAAGTTCTTTCATATTCCCCCGGTGTCGGAGCAATACTGCTAGAAATAGAGGTGTAGATTTCTGGATTTATTTCACGAATTAATTCCTGAGTTCTGATTTCATTCGCTTGATTATAAAATGACCACAAGTAAGCGATCGCAATTGCATCCACACCCGAATCCAACAATTTTTTGATGGTCTCTCTAGTTACGGCCTCGTCAAGCGTCCTAATAATCGATCCCTTATAGTCAGTGCGTTCTGGAATGCCGTAAATATTCTTTCTTTCTATCAACGGAACGGCTCGATCGGTTTTAACCATGTTCTTCATTCGTTCTTCGGTTAGCCCGGCCCAGCGACCGTACCCACCTCTCGTCACAAGAAGCGTATCCTCGAACCCTTCTGTTGTTAACAGCCCAACCTTTGCACCATCTCGGGTGAGAATCGCATTGTCAACAACTGTAGAACCATGTACAAACAAAGACGTATTGGTCAGAAGTTCCGTGACAGAAATATCCATTTGATCTGCAGCAGACCTAATTGAATCTAAAACACCGTTTGCAAAGTCTGGGGGGGTTGACAATGCTTTACCAAGAATTATCGGTTCGCCATTGGTGTAAATAACAGTGTCTGTGCATGTGCCACCAACATCTGTAGCAACGATATAAGACTTGATAGATACCATCTCTAAATAATTCCCAATTCTTCTAAAAGTATTTCCATCGTACTGTGGCGCGGATCAATCAATTCGAAGTGTCCGATCCCCGCTAATTCAATCAATTTGACGTTTGAACGCTCAATGTTTGCTGCATATTCTCTCGAGAATACCACTGGCACCCAGATATCCGTGGTGCCGTGAATCACAGTTATGGGTATATCTTTTATCAACTGCCGCATAGGATCTAAATCAACCCGCAGCAAAGCGGGACCACCAAGAAATTCAGAAACTGCGCTTTCATCTAAATCTAATTCATCTGTCTTAAGCAAGTCAGTGACAGGCGCAAGTGCAATAACTGCCAAAACTTTCAATTTATAGGCTGCCAGAAGAGCCAGATGTCCACCAGCAGAATGTCCGATTAAAATTAAGTCCTGATATTGACGAGACAAAGCCTCAATAGCGCTGATTACATCATCCACGGTTGCATCTGGATTTCCTGGGATCCGACGATATTCAATGAGGGCTACTGGCCAGCCCTCTTCTGCTAATTTTTGGGAAAGCGGTGTTAAATGGTGCCGATCATATTCCGGCCGCCAATATCCTCCGTGTATTAAGACCACCATCGCTTCTTTTGGAAGGTCTGGCAGATACACATCAATCACCTGATCGGGGTCATTGCCATAATGAATGCTGCTCGTAGGTGCAACCTGCGCTAAATCAAAAACAGATCTATCTTCCGCTTCTACCTTCTTCTGTTGCGGCACCGAAGCTCCTTACTTCCACAATTAGGTGTCACCAATATACGTGTGCTCTTTGGGGTGGATAAACCCTACCTTGCCAGCACGACTAATCGTGGGAGAGGAAATCAGAGGGAAATGGGTCCCTCATTTTCATGGCCTCCGCAACACTCGTGCGGGGACTCGGTCTCAATGGGAGCAAATTGACCATCTGCGATTCGCTCGACAAATAATTCGAGCTTCCCATCAGAGAACGTTGGCCTCAGATAATTATTAATCTGGATCTGGGCACCAGGGGGCAACTCTTCACCGACCGCAACGATGGCATCTATGGCGGAATTCTTGATTAATTCTTCGGCTAAAACTGAAGTTGAAACGTCTAGTTCGAGTGGGAAAACTACTGCCCGACCGGTGCTTTTGGTTGAAGATTGTCGCACCAATTCACCGAGCTCATACGCACCTGCAAAATTGGGGAAGTGCTTATTTAAATCGTTTAAGAGTTGATGCAGTTTATCTGAATCTGGCGAAGAAATCGTGAACGCAATTCTTCGGGCGCCTGAAGTTAATTGGTAGGTGATTAACCAGTCCAGCGTTAGTTCGATTTTTACAGCATGATTAATAATAGTTTCTTCAAGATGTCTTCGTGAAACAGAAGTGATTCCTGAGTCAAACGCAACCCAGGAATCACTCGTGCTAATCAATGTTGCCATAACCAGTTCAATGCTCGATTATTTATTAAATAGCATCTACAAATACTGGGTTAGAGTAGAACCACAGATCCTTCCACGGATCAGAATCTGCAACTACATCCATCGCTGGATCGACACCGTTCGCAGCTAGTACTTTTCCGTCACTACCGCGATAGCGAAGGTAGAAGGAATTTCCGACATTGTTATAGGTGTAAGTCAATACGACCTGTCCGCTTGTCTGCGAAACTTCGAAGGTCTTCTCCACCTTTGTGTTGGGAGCAAACATTGTCTGTTGATCCTTTACTGGTCCCGTGATTGGACCTGAGATTAAATCAACTTTCTTCAACAATGGAATGAAACCCGCATAATTTGGTCGTGAAGCCAGATCAATAGTAATAGTGGCTGTTACTGTCCCACCTTTTGTTACAAAGGTACGCCCGCCCGTTGTAACTCCCTGAAGATCATCACTCGTTGTAATACGGATATCTGCACCATCAATGATGCCGCCATGTGTAGTCAAAATCAGACCAGATTGCATTGCTTTCATCAATGTTACATACGATTTAGAAACAGAGCTCACAATTGTGCGCGAATAATACCCAGGCCAATAATCACCATAAGTTGTGTTCGGAGTTCCTTTATCTACTGGATTGGCATATTTGCCGGTGCGGTTATATGCACTGGTATCCAGTGCTCCAGCCGCTGTCAGGTTCCCGCCGACGAAGGTTTCTTGGAACATTTGATGTGAGTCAGAGTTAGCGGTGATCCACCAAGGTTTTCCTTCAGCTAGCAGCGAATCCCAAAGGCCGCCCACGCGCGCGGTTGCCCAATCGAATCCGCCATATGTGCGTAGTGGATTCTCTGTCGCTGTTGGTCGGTAGCCTTCATAGGAATATTTCTCGTCGAAAGCATTGTCATAATAACCACGACCTGAGCCCGGACCACCATTTTTTGTTGATATTCCTGCAGCTTGGTGACCAGGCGCACCCTCCCAGCCCATCGCAATGCCAGGAGCAGCATCGCGCCATGCACGAACCTCTGCTGGGGAATCTAGGCCTTTACGAGTTGGGTGGTTTGCAAACATAAGAGCTAACGGAATCGCACCGCTCTTCACTTGATCAGCCAACCATTTCAATCCAGCAACCGCGTACGGTTCACCATCTGATGCGTTGGCATTTGTAATCTTTTTTGCATCAGCAAGAACAGTGCCATCAAAAAGCAATTCGAATTGCTTAAGCACACTAGGGGTGGTGGTGTGTGGCGGCAAAATTACAGTTGCATGTTCTGCGCCAGGGACGTTCCACTCAAGGCCTTGAAAAATTGCGGTGTTACCATGAACTAGACGCGCCGTCTTAATATCTTTAGTGATTAAATCTACTGAGAATTTTTGGTGCGCTGTTCCGCCGTGATCAGTGATAACCATCCAATCTAATCCGTATTCAGCACCTTTAGTCACTTGCTTTTCCACTGTATGCATGGCATCACGGGAATACTGAGTGTGGATGTGGTGATCACCGGAAAGGTGAAAACGGTATGGCTTCCAAGGATTGACCGCACGCTTTTGTGCATCTACCCGAGTAGTTGCTCCAGCTGGCGCAGCTCCAAGCGGAGCCATGGCGGCGGCTGCAGCTGCAACGCCCAGCGCACCCATCAATCCACGACGAGAAATCGCTAAGTCATCTAATGGACGATCCGATTCGTCCCAAGCATTTACTGTGGAAACTTCCTCTTTCGAAGAATGATCGTGTGAATGTCCTTCGCACATAGGTATCACCTTTCTAGGTTAGTTTGAGAAACCTAATGAAGCGATACGAATTTCCGGCAAATTCCGAATGATCGAAAGATGAAGAGGCGATTACAAAAAAGTACTATTCAGTTAGTCAGCGTGGCCTTAATTAAGCCGATGGGGGCATCGGGGAGTCCACTTACTTTTTATTATCTCCCAAAACAGAGAAACTAACGTAAATAAACCACAAAGGGCGCCCGAATCAACGGACGCCCTCTGTGTGATTACTACTTAATTAGCCAACCTTTTTCACACGCCCATCTAGGACTGGAACTTGGGTGACCTTTCCTGCAGCTTTATCAGCCTTTAGGGCATCTACAAATATATCAAGTAGCGCGCCATAAACCTTGGCCTTTGCAGGTGAGAACACATTTACATAACCATCACCACCGTAGACGATGTAGTCGAGAGTCGTCAGAGTATATTCCTTTGAATCTTTTGCAATCTCCGTCCCGTCAAGCTTCGTAACAGAAACAATCCTGCTTCCTACTGGCTTTGAGGAATCAAATGAAAACTTGAGCCCTGATACTTGTGGGAAGCGACCATCGGCTGGGTAGTTACCACCCACACCGTTTTCTAGTGCCTTCCAGAGATTTTCACCCGTAACGACAGTTGTCGCGACCTGATTACCGAACGGATAAACAGTGAGTGCATCGCCAAGGGTTACATCCAATGCACCAGTTCCAGTACGAACAAGTGTCGTATCAGCTGGGATGTAGTTCTTTGCTGGGAAGGTATCTCTAATACCTCCGCCATTTGAAAGAGCAAAGTCTGTCTTGTACTTAGCCCGCAACAGGTCAGCAATGTAATCACCCATAGGGTTTTCACCTGATCGCTCCACCGCTGGGGTTCCTCCGCGAGGGAATGTGCCAGATACCGAGCCGATCTTTACATCAAGTTTTCCAGTCAGCTGATCCTTATAACCCTTGACCAAGGCCGCACCTGCGGCATCAGGAGTTGTAACAGTGCTCACAACGCCAGTATTGATCGCTGGCGCTGCAGCCTTAAGAACGTGCTGCAAAGAAGTTCCAACAACTTTTCCATCTCGTATACAGATTTGTGATCGAGTGTATTCGACACCGGCGTTACGAACCTCGCCAAGAAGGACAGGTGCAGATGTTCGAGCTGAACCCTTAATGAGCGTTGAGAACGTCTGATGGCTATGACCGCCATAGATTACATCGGCACCTTTAATGCTTGCAGCAAGACTGTTGTAAAGGCCCTTGGCCATGCCATCTGAGTTTTCTGTCCAGCCTTGATGAATGAGTACAACAACAATTTGAGCACCAGCTGCTCGTGCATCTGCTACTGACTTATTGATACCTGCCACACCTGGCTGAATTTCGATCGTCTTCTTAGCTCCCGAAGCGTCCTTATAATCGAGGTTTCCTGGGAAAACCTGTTCGATTGTCTCTGGTGTGTTTGCTCCAACGATTCCAACTTTTACCCCGCCACGATCAATGATCGTGTATGCCTTTGCCTCTTTTTGACCTGATTTGAGCACTGCAAGTGATTCCGATCCGTAATTAGCAACAACCCACTGGAAATTTGAGGCGCCAATTACTTTTTGAACGTGAGCCAAGTTTCGGTCATGTTCGTGGTTGCCAAATGTTGAGGCATCAAGCTTTACAAGGTTAAGAGACTCGATTGTTGGCAGTTCTTCAAACTCTGTTGAAATCGGGGGAGCGGCCCCAATGTTGTCACCCGAAGAAAGTGAAAATGTTGCAGCTGAAGCTGTTCGATCTGCCGCCCAGTTACTTGCCAACAGAGAGGTACCAAATGATGAGCCTGTTTCAATGGCTCCGTGCAAATCGCTGAGCTGTAGCAGTTGGACATTTTTATTTTTAGCATATGCAACGGTTGCCAACTGTTCTTTTGTGTAGCTTTTGTTAGATGCTGTTGGCTTTGAGAAACCATAGGCATTGACGGCTTGAACAACTGGAGCACCTGCTGGCTGCCCGATAACTACAGGCATGGTCACCACTGTGTGGTTTGCTGCCGGTACGAAGATTGGGCATGAACCTGCACCTGCCGAAACAACATAACCTGTTATACCTGGGTCCACGCTTGCACCGGGAGTCCACCTAACTACGACGCCGGCAGCGCCTAAGTACGAAGTGACATTTGTAGGTGCGTTCGGAAGCGAATACGTCGCTGCCTGCACGGTAGAAACTAGCGTTGAAGCTAGTAGTGAAGAAATGAGGGCAATTATGCCCAGGCCTAGGACTTTATGAGTGTTAGATTTCATTGCCGAATCTAATCAAACCCTAGATTACGAGAAATTGTTAAACGGGTGACGAAGTGGTGACTAGTCGGTAAATGTATAGTAGGACGAGCCAGTAACTCTGCTTTTCCGTTGAAAATGGGGCCTTCTCGAAATGCAATTGCCCGACTTCTGAACTAGAGGTTTCGAATTCAAATTGTCACCACCAGCCCGAGGAGATAAGTGATGCCGCCCCACTCATTCGGGGAATTATCGCAATACCCGTTCATAATTGTTGGGACTGGTTTTTCAGGATTAACGGTAGCTCAACAAATAGCTTCCAGGCTGAATTTACCTGTTCTCGTTTTAGAGAGACGTAATCACATTGGTGGCAACGCATATTCTGTTTTTGATGAAGAGTCAGGAATTGAAATTCATAGATATGGATCGCATCTTTTTCATACAAACAACGAAAACGTTTGGCAATACGCGAATAGCTTTACAACATTTACAAATTATCTACACAAAGTTAAAACGGTAAGTGCTGGAAAAATATATTCGATGCCAATCAATTTGCACACAATAAACCAGTTTTTGAATAGCGTCTTGACTCCAAACGAGGCAGAGCTATGGATTAAGGAATGCTCAAGAGAGATTAAAAAGAAACCTGAAAATTTCGAAGAGAAAGCCATAGCACTTATGGGGCGCCCACTTTATGAAACGTTTATCAGGGGATACACCAAAAAGCAGTGGCAAACTGATCCCCGAGACCTTCCTTCATCAATCATTTCCAGAATGCCGATCAATCTTTGACTGATGCTTATCTTTACTGGCGGAGACGAAGAGATTTGAACTCTTGAAGGTGATTAAACCTTACCTCGTTAGCAGTGAGGCGCACTCGACCGGGCTATGCG
>Ga0114958_10002046_pt1 | contig 15414 bp, 7 predicted proteins | sample C_130208_EF_Meta_FD_89577 | JGI IMG/M metagenome (GOLD analysis project Ga0114958, IMG submission 89577) | Freshwater microbial communities from Lake Croche, Canada to study carbon cycling - C_130208_EF_MetaG | ecosystem: Environmental > Aquatic > Freshwater > Lake | place: Lake Croche, Canada...
CGGTTGGCCCAGCAGGTTCAATCGGCGGAACTGGTGTAACAGGGCCGACTGGAATATCTGGAATACCGGGAGTGCAAGGTGCACCAGGCCATAGAGGCAATAACACCGGTTCTACTGGTCCTACTGGTTCTACTGGTGCAACTGGACCAACTGCTGTAGGACCACCTGGTCCCCAAGGTCCCCCGGGGGATAATACAGGGTCTACTGGCCCAAGTGGCGCAACTGGCCCAACTGCTGTAGGACCAATTGGACCAACGGGTTTAATGGGTGCACAGGGGCCGCAGGGTAATAACACGGGGTCTACTGGTCCAACTGGACCTTTTTCCCCTATTGTCAATTACTCCTCGGTTCCACCATTGACGCCGAATGGCGGGTTGTTGATGACCTCTGGCAGTGGTGCCATTGTAGATTTATCTACAAAGTTTCAAATCATTAATAATGGTTTGAATAATATTTTTTGTGCACTTAATGGCAAGTACGGGTTTTCAACATCGATTAATAATTTCCCATGGTTTGACTACACTGGTCTACGATTTGGCAATAATAGTTGGGTTCAAGCCACCTCTGTACAACAGATGAACGATTACGGGTCCGGTGGGTTTTTAACCACATATTCAGTGATGGAATGCTCCATAAAATATAATAATCAACAAATAAGAATGGATTACAGCGAAGTGGGTATTCCAAATTTTAGAATTCAGGGTAATGATGGAAGTATGCTTTACGCAACTCCGACGATGTTAAATATTGGTGTATTTCCATATAACGCAGCGATTGGAACCACCATTACAGAAGACTACATCAGAACTACACAGATTATTGACTCGATTGGTGCGACGGGAATTGCTGGCCAGCAATTGAGTTGCGGTAATGCATCTGGCGACATTTTATGGTCTACCCCATCATCATATGGTTCTACTGGTTTTCCATCGCCCATCGGGTTAAATAATACACCAAAGACATTTATATCATCTGCGAAAACATCGCCGATTTATCCGAATATGGGTGTCTTTGTCTCCGCGGACATTGGTGTCTACATTGGTGCAATTAGCCCAGGTAATTCTGGAACGATTGCATGGAACGTTGGAATTGCGGATGCAAGCGGGAATTATTATGTTGGTCCAACTGGGTATATAGATTATACTCAATATGATGCGGGCTGTAGGCGAACAATCTCGACCCAAGCGCTGGTGACGAGTACGAGTACGAATCCATCTGCACACCCATACGCAGGAGTGATTCACGTATTGGAAGCCGGTACAAGTTCAAATCTATTGTCTGTTACTTCTATGAATATTATGGCAACTGTTACAGGTCCGACACCTACAGGCGGAATACAAGTATTATTTTAAAACAACATTGGGAACATTGGGCTGTAGTGTTTCTTTATATTGTTTTTTTTTGTAAATAATATTTAAAAACGATATAAAGAAACAACATAATAAGCAAAAACAATATAATAAGCAAAAACAACATAATAAGCAAAAACAATATAAAGAAAGTGTATATTAACAACAAAAAACAGAAATATAACATGTCGACCACGGGTCAGCCCTTTATATTGTATTATGCTGGCGTTGCAATTGGTACTTCTATGCCATTAAATAATGCAACTCAAGCAGTCGCCTGGTATTGGAGTCCCACGGATGCATCAAATGCATCGAATGCATCAAATAGTCAAGGCGTCGTTAGTGGGGGTGCACTTAAAATTTCCTATAACTATGACCCAGGTATGAATATTTGTGCAGGAAATGTTACTATTGCGGTATATACGTCTTCTTCACCTTCTTCCACTTCTTCTAGTCCTCCAATGAATTCAACTATGGGCTTTTCATTTGAGTCAAGCACACAGCAAGGGTCCTTTAGTTCCATCATTAATGCGGTTGATGCACTTACTGCATCCTACTTGGGCGCGACAGTGTATAGAACCTTGTATGGGTCCAATATATATTCCGTGTCCGTTACCCCATTAACTCCAGGAATCACCGGACCAAAAGGTATCGATGGACAAAATGGAGAAACTGGACCGAATGGAACAAATGGAACAAATGGAACAAATGGAATCCAAGGACCGACCGGACTACCAGGTGACCCGACAGTCTTACTTTCAAGAGTAAATACATGGACAACGACCCAAACATTTACAAGTCCGGGAGTGAGCGGTCCCAATGGGTCTCCAGTCCTCAACATTCAAAACAGCGATAATAGTTCATCTGTATGGATGAGAATGGGTGCATCCGCTCTGTCCTATTCAACGAATACTGTGGAAGGGGATACGTTACTCGTCGTCAACCCATACCCACCTTCACTTCCAGATAACCTTCCAACTGGCCTCAATATTGTCATGTCAGGGGACTCTCCGTCAGGCATACGTATATCGGACGATAATGTAGCCATACATAATTGTCGATTACAAGGAGATGTCGTACTGCGTGCAGCCCCACTTTTACCGTTTGGTACTCAGTACAATGACTATTTGGGGGTAATATACGACCCCGCAACAGTAGACTTACCCGACTACAACATCGCTATCGGGCAAATGTTTATTAAACATTTGGCTTCGCCAATTACACACACAACAATGACGTCCATTTCTACAAGCGACCCAATCGGTCAGGGTGTATGGCTGTGCGACTATCAATGTTCATTTGTTTTTCCAAATGCGTCCGGGTTTGGCCAAGGGACTGTGGGCGTATTTTCGGATGCATCGTGTACCACGCATATAGGTTCCGGTTTCCAAGATACATTTGCAAACTCCCAGTATATTGAAGATTCGCCCCGGTGGGCGCAAACTGCGCAAACGTGTCATACATTTGTTTTTTGTCTTGGAACGTATACGCTTCCTACGACACATCTTTACTTTGGAGCACAAGCAAACGTCGAGCAGGTCTCATTGGGTGCTGTTACCGCTAATTTATCATGGAAACTTACCAGAATCGCATAAAACCCATAAAACCCATAAAACCCATAAAACCGTAATTTCATGGATTCATTGATTCATGTTTTTATTTCTTTAAAATAAAAACCGTTATTATATAAAAATATTTATATAATAACTTGTTTTCCCAATGTCTGTGATTTCTCTTTTTTATGTGGCACCAAATAATCAATCATTCCAGTTGAATAATTCAACCGTACCCATTTCATTTTATCTTACGAATCCTACATCGACATCAACTTTACCACCAGTAAAAGGCACAATCAAGGTTCAGTATTCATATGACCCAGCGTTGCATTTGTGTTCAGGATTTATTAGTGTCGTATTTTTAAATGGTGCACCACCTGCCTTAATCGGGGCGAATAATACTATCGGTTTTTTATTTGATGCAATGACGATAGATGGCAGCTTTGAATCTATCGTTACTTCCGTGGATTCTCAGAGTGTGAACTATTTGAATGCAACCGTTTTGAAATCATTGATTTCGAGCTCCCCGCAAACAAATGTATTTCAAATAACAATTACACCACAAAGTAATGGCACTTATTCAGCAACTGGACCAACTGGACCAACTGGACCAACTGGACCTGTGTTTTCCCCTGTCTATGGGGGTATAAGCGCAAGTGGCAGCGTTCTCCTCTATAATCCACATGGTCCAACCGGTTATTACAGCGATGTCATTACGGTTGGAATTACGGGCGACGTCGGTGGATTGACCGCTTACGTCGAGGTAGGGGGAGATATGATTCCGACGGTAGGTGATATATACACGTTAGGCAACCCAACGCGCTTCTGGAAAAGTATCTATGTTGGCCTGCGGTCAGTTAATATTGGCCCTGGAATCATTGGTTCAGATGACAACGGTTGGGTCTACACTCAATCCGGATTTGCATCGCCTTTTATTAGCGTCGGTCCATCTGTTTTGACACAAGGTGCAATCGGAGGTTTTCTTCTTGGCGTCACTGGCAATCCCGACGATGACACATACGACTTGACTGCGCAACAAAATATAGCCCTGCCTGCCCAAGGTCAGACTGGTCCAGTGTTTTCACTAATTCGGCACCCTGGACAAACGGGTGTTACTGGTGCTACTGGTGCTACTGGTGCTACTGGTGCTACGGGTGATACAGGTGCAACAGGAGCTACAGGATTTACTGGTGATACAGGATTTACAGGTGCTACAGGTGATACAGGTTTTACAGGTTTTACTGGTGCTACTGGTTTTACTGGTTTTACCGGAGCTACCGGAGTTACTGGTTCTACAGGAGCTACTGGTGCTACTGGTTTTAGCGGAGCTACCGGTGCTACTGGTTGTACTGGTTTTACTGGATTTACTGGTTTTACTGGTTTTAGCGGAGCTACCGGTGTAACAGGAGCTACAGGAGCTACTGGTTTTACAGGTTCAACAGGAGCTACCGGATTTACAGGTTTTACTGGTGCTACAGGTTCTACCGGTGCTACAGGTTCTACAGGTGCTACAGGTGCTACTGGTGCTACTGGTGCTACTGGTTTTACTGGTTTAACTGGTTCTACTGGTGCTACAGGTTCTACTGGATTGACTGGTTCTACTGGTTTTAGCGGAGCAACTGGTGCTACAGGATTTACTGGTTCTACTGGTTTTACAGGTTTTACTGGATTTACAGGATTTACCGGTTTTACAGGTGCTACAGGATTTACTGGATTTACAGGATTTACCGGTTTTACAGGTTTTACTGGTTTTAGCGGAGCTACCGGATTTACCGGTCCTACAGGATTTACTGGTTCTACTGGTTTTACAGGAGCTACAGGATTTACTGGTTCTACAGGAGCTACTGGTTTTACTGGTGCTACTGGTTTTACTGGTGCTACAGGATTTACTGGTTTTACTGGTGCTACAGGTTTTACTGGTTTTACTGGTGCTACAGGTGCTACAGGAGCTACTGGTGCTACAGGAGCTACTGGTTCTACTGGTGCTACTGGTGTAACAGGTTTTACTGGTGCTACAGGTGTAACAGGATTTACAGGTTTCACAGGTTTCACAGGTTTTACAGGTTTCACAGGTTTCACAGGTTTTACTGGTTTTACTGGTGCTACTGGTGCTACTGGTGCTACTGGTGCTACTGGTGCTACTGGTGCTACTGGTGCTACAGGATTTACTGGTTTTAGCGGAGCTACAGGATTTACTGGTGCTACAGGTTTTACAGGTTTTACAGGTTTTACAGGTTTTACAGGTTCTACAGGAGCTACAGGAGCTACCGGATTGACTGGTTTTAGCGGAGCTACAGGATTTACTGGTTTTACTGGTTTTACCGGAGCTACAGGTTTTACTGGTGTAACAGGAGCTACTGGTTTTACTGGTCCAGCAGGTTACGGTGGATTTTCAAGTGGACTCATTTATTATCTGAATGCGCCGGTGGCTGGTGTCGTAGGTGTTACTGGAGTTAGTGGCGCATATCAGCTGGGTATTCAGCCGAACACGACTGTGCAAACATCGTTGTCGTCGAATGCACGATTGCCGTCGTGGACGTCAGTTGGCACATTTGTAAGCGACCCAAATTCCCCAGGTGCCAGTGTGGTACCATATGGTAATTGGGAGTTTCAGATATATGCAAGCTTTACTGGCACGATAAGTGATGCGACAGAAGGTTATATGTATGCAAATATAAAAACCATTGATAACAACGGCGCCACGGCAGTAGTAGCGACTAACTCCGTATCACCTTACACGTTTCCTCACTTGAATAACAGTACAACTCTGTATATATTTACAGTTCCAGTTGGGGCTGCGGTAAACATATTAGCAACAACAAGAGTATACGTTGAACTATTTGCTTCAATTAACCAGGGTGGAGGTAGGTCGCTTAATATTTTATATGGGGACTCACATGTCTCTCAAGTTACCACGACTTTTAGTGGCGGGCTCATAGGTTCTACAGGTCCTACAGGTCCTACAGGTTCTACAGGTCCTACAGGTCCTACACTTCCCATCACAACTGGATTAATTGGGTCAAATACGGGCAATTTTTTATTGGCTCCTCGTAATGACTTACTTGTGTACGACAATGCTATTTTAAGTTATGGTCCAACCGGTTCAAACGGTGGACAGTCTATGTTAAGCACGAATGGAAATAGCCTCTATATGGGACCGAGTGGTAATATACAGTGCAGTAAGTTGACTGCAAATGCTGGTATTTTGTCGACTGCTGCGCGCAATACCGGTTGGTCCGCGGGGTCGAATTGGTTAAACGCAAACAGCAACAGCAGTGGAATATCATTTCCGTCTGGCTCGCCGGTTACTGAAAGCATACATTACCATAGTGCGATGGGCGACACCTCCACAATGAGTATTGTGCCCGGGACAGGTGTATTCACCGTTACAAATGCGGGGGTCTATTTAGTCGGTGTATCTTTCAACGTGATGGGGCCAGCACTTCTGGCCACCCGTTATCTTACTCCAACGTTGACGTGTTCTGTCGTTAATTTGGCAACCCCGCCATCCATCACGTTTGGAGATTCCACAAGCAATGCGTCGTGGAGTTTCTTAGTGCCATTATGGGCAGGTGCAACTGGTTCTATACAGTATGGATATACTGGACTAGGATTGGGATCGAACAATTATGCAAGTTCATTAAGTATGCATATGCTAATGTAAATGTAGTAAATGTAGTAAATGTAGGTTGTTTATTTGTTTATTCGTAACCTCTTGTTTTTGTTCTGGTTTTCCTCATTTTTACAAACCCAAATCTCCCTTTTTTTGCAGTATATCCGTGTTGTTTTAATCGTTGTTCCTTGGATGCACTTTTATGTTTGCTGCTGCTAACAACGCGGCCCATTTTATTCATTACCAAATCATCTTTTGTTAAATCTCCAGATGTTTTGTAAGCGGTTTCATGCCATACTTGTGCACGTGACCCGACAAGTAGCGGATAAATTTTATCTTTAATATGATATCCTCTACTGGATTTTTTGTATCGAGTCATATTGACGAAACCGAAAACCGAAAATAGTTTTGTTTTTGTTTTTGTTTTTGGTGATTTATAGTTTAATGTTCTTTAATTTAAAGCTTGATAATATATAGTTTTGTTTTTTTTGCAGTGAATGGAGAAAGAAACAAAAGGAACAGGAGAAGAAACAAAAGGAACAAACGAAGAAGGAGAAGAAATGAGCGGACTTGGTGCATCTGGAATAGAAAGAAGAAAAGAAAGAAAAGAACGACTTAATGAACCATTGGACCTCCGTCTTGGGGATATAATCAATTTCCAAGCGCCAAGAAACGATATATTCAACGGAAAACAATGGGAGATTATCTACATTAACGATGACGAGATACGGGTAACGGACGGGAAGACGAGTCGTACTCTAAACATACATCCAGAGACCAGAGGTTTTCTTGACGATTCAATAGAGGGCGTATCTATCCTCTATAGAAATCCGAAACATGGATTCGCAAGACAACATGGATTGTTGCCAAATGTATGGGTAGATGTCACATTTCAGCAAGAGACAACTGTGGTACTCACCGCCAAAATTGTCGAATTGGATGGGGACTGTATCCAACTCGAATTGTATCCCGAGAAGGATGTTTTGTATATAAATTTTCAATATCAAGGAATCCCCAAGAATTTGCCTATAAAACTAATTCGAATTCGAGATGCACCTCGTGCATTATTAGAAGAGGTCAGTAAAAAACGTCCAAGAACAGAATTAGGTGAGGACGAAGAACAAATACAAGAAAAAGGAAAAGGAGAAGGAGAAAAAGAACAAATACAAGAAAAAGGAAAAGGAGAAGGAGAAAAAGAACAAAGACAAGAAAAAGGAAAAGGAGAAAAAGAACAAAGACAAGAAAAAGGAGAAAAAGGAGCAGGAGAAAAAGGAGAAGGAGAAGAAGGCGAAGAAGAATTGGAATTTGGTCCTGGTCCTAAAAGGCGTGGTTTCATAGACGAAGAAACCCGACGCTTCGAGGAACATTTAGAAGCCGTACAACTTCATATTCGTCAAACCTTGATAGAAGCCGACCAAATCCAGCTTGGTCCAAGTTTGGGGGGTATACGGCAAACGGTTCGTGTAGAAGACTCGGAGACTCGATATTCAATAGAAGCCCAATGCGAAGATTTGAATGATGATTTAATTGCCAAGATAAGACCGAACCGTCGAAGTTTACACGCTTTAAACAATGTCCATCGTATAGTGGTAAGATTTCAGCAGTTACGAGATGAGTTTTCAATTAAAAGCCGCAGCGGAGAAATTCTTGGTTCGGTAGATTATGCGTCCCCTGATTGGAAGCCTCTTGCAGTATCGCTGTTAGAATTCGACAAACGTCTTCTTTGGATTATTCCGGCCGCAAATACCAAGAAAAAAGTGTATGATGTAAATGTAAACGCAGATTTTAATTTAGAGGAGGACCCAAATGCCTCCATTTTTGTAGAGTTACTCCATACTTGCGAGTCATTTAGTGATTTGGTCGCAGCATTCGAAATCTATAAGACTGGGGATGTGGACCAGAACAGATATCGTTACCTTCTTGGCGAAATTCAAGATTGTTTTACCCCCGTGTTGCCTCCGAATGAGTTAGTGAATACAATGGCAACGATTGTACCCAAAGTGCCCCAATTATTTGTCGCAAACAATTTTGGAGACTATGAATCTACTACGGTAGAGCTTGGACAACTTGTAACACATGCTTTCGCAGGGGAACAGACAATCGGGCCTTTAACGATGCTCCATGCCGATGTCCTAACTGGTAGCAAAATGGTTGCAACCCGTCGTTCAGTGACAAAGGACGTCGAATTAAATGTGAATGCCATGATTTATCTCCCGCAGCAGTGTATGCTTCGCGCATCTTTGGCATATCTTCCAGGATGTTCCATTATGACCCGTGCAGATATTGGCATGGCGCAACATTATTTACAGTATTCTGCTTTTCTTGGAGGCCATCATAAAACGGCAACGATTGATGGAGTTCACGAAGAAACTGTCGAGAACTGGTTTAAAACAGGTAATAATGTCGTGTGCCTTCGTCCTGCGTTGGATGATATCGAATACGACATATTTGTTGACGCCATTGTTCCAAGAACGTCTACTGCGTTTGATATTATTATAAAGAATGACCTAAAGAATGACCTAAAGAATTGCCGACTTTTGCAAGGGTCGATGACTATTTACCGCCTTGTGCAGAATTTGGAACCATTCCTTACGTATACGAAAGATGTGAATGGTTCTACTTTTAACAAAATGCGAATGTACCTGCAAGCGCGTATAAAACAATGGAAGGAGGGCATGGTAAAAAAGAAAAAAAGGTACGATTTGCTGTTCACGGGGGGGAAGCGCAACAAGACCTCGTCGGTTAGAACCACGGAGCGCTTGATTCAGACATACCTTTCGGCCAACCCAACTCTTTTCATGGATTACCTTGGTATTCATCCGACACAAGTGGCACAAATGACAGATTCCGAGCTACTCGATAAAATGATAGAGATGGATGGTGGTCGCCTTTATACAAATATCATTGCTCAATCCACCCAAAACCTCTTAATAAATGTGGTGACATTTCCAGACTTGGAGGATATGGACAAAGACAACGAGAAAGACAAAGGAAAAGAACAACTAAAAGAAAAAAAATCAGATGCCACGTCCAAATGCAAAACAGAGGTTATCGCGAAACAATACCATAACATTATGGATTTAGAGGCAGATAATGGAAAATCCGTTATCTATTATGATAAAAAGTACGACAATACCCGATATGGGCTTTTATTAGACTACGAAAAAGAACAGGCAACTTTAAAACCGGATGACTTTAAACGATTTATTGCTGGAAAACTACAAAAAGAATTGGGTCTTGGTCAAACAGAATCTGACGTGGAAGCCAAAACATTGTTACGTGGTTTAAAAGAAGTCAAGTATGGAGACCTTTCAATTGTTTATGACAATGCAGCCAAGAAGGTATTGTATTATGTTTGGCAAGGTGTAGCTTCTTCTACTTCTTCTTCTTCTTCTGCTTTAAAACGTGCAGGAAGTTGGACACCATTTGTCCCTTCGCCAACCTCTTCTGCTTCTCAAAGTTTAATGGGGTCCATCAGCAACCAACAAATATTGTGCAATATACAACCAGATTGCCTACAAGTCGACGGGTCAAAATGCGTACCGATGAGTACGATACGCAAAATGGCATACGTGAAAGTTCTTGGAGATTTTGAGATTGCATTAGAAAAGGGGGAAAAGAATTTGGAAGCAAATTTAGGAAAACATATTTCTTATTTGGTCGCATGGTTACCGAAATGGCACACTTTGCAAGAACGATTCCAGTACCGATATAATGACTATCGAATTGCAATTGTTCCACTCTCTATGGACAACGATGGAAGTTTAACGCAAGAATCTCCGTTTGCGCAACTCTTGTCGAGCATTCTTGGGTCCACCGATAATTTACCTTTACGACAAAATGCAATTTTAAAATTTAAAAACGAATATACACGCGATGCACGGTCAAATGAAAATCCTCATTTTGCGTATTGCATAGAAACCGGTATACCATTATTACCAATATTTTTCGTGGACCTTGCAATCTCTTGGATTGAAAGTGCAAGTGCATATTCATTACGACTTAAAGAGATTATTAGTCGTATAGGCGCAAAGAGTGATGATAATGACGCCATTGTGGACAGGCATAGTGGCTACGTTATCACGACTACTGCTTTTGTCGAAGACGAAGAACACTTGAGTATGAGTTTATTGCCACCGCCGACATATTCTTCTTCTTCTTCTTCTTCTTCTTCTTCTTCTTCTTCTTCTTCTTCTTCTTCTTCTTTATCTCCTTCTTTTCCAAGCGTCGTCTATACCGGACTCGAGGCAAAGATGATTGCGAATGTAGTAAAACACTTGACGTCTGTCATGTACATTCCTTTACAACATGACCAATTAGATAAAATCGTGCGGTTAGTAACAAACGTTGCTACGTATCAGCTTTTGTCAGAGGAAGATTACGATGCCTCTATAAAAGAACAATTACGTAATTTGGATGAAGGGATGGAAGAAGGGAAACGCGCAAAAATTCCAACATTTCCAATTTACTACAACAGCAGTATCTTGTATTTGACACTCTGTTCGCTTTTAATTGTATGCCAGACGGCGATACCGTCCATCAGTGTGCGCAAGACATTTCCGGGATGTATCCAATCTTTTGGTGGATTCCCATTGCAAGAAGGAAGCTATACTGGTATGGAATATATTGCATGTGTCGCACGTCAATTGGTGAAACAGAACCCTCAACAATTACCATGGTCTGCGTTCGGCAAGACATCGGGTGTCAAGATATTATCTGTCATGAAGCATTACGCGACCACATATTTATATGACACGAATCCAGAAGTCATGGCATTGATTCATTCAAAAGAACGAGATATTATGGCGGGTATCCGTCTTGAAGGAAGCGAAAGAAGCGAAAGAAGCGAAAGCGTTGTTATGACGGGCAAGAGTCAAAGAGTAACACAATGGTTGCAATTCTTGCCTCCTTTAAGCAATATTCGAATTAAGACACCGAGTCCAATGTCGTCGTCTTTTAAATCCACTATTTGGAATCACTTTAAAACGCATCCAAATAAGCAACGAGATGTGATAGGGGCGATGGAAGCAAAATCTATATTTTTCTCCTTTGCATACCAAGGAGAAATAGAAGAGGTTCTTGCATCCGGTAATGATAATGGGTCAACAAATACATGTTGTACTGAATCCATTACCTTTGCGGACAAGCCGGTAAGTAACTACTTTACCTCGAAAAAACCAATCATGTTAACATTTGTTACATCCGTGCAAGATATTCAGCGGTTGTTATCGATTGCGAAGAAACTGCAACTTGGTCCACGAATGTATTCGACAGAAGATACAAAGGTGATTTATCCTGCCCTCACGGAGACGTATAGTGAAGACACGATATATAGGGCATTTATACATTTGTGTAAATCCGAACATAATCATATTTGCGGTGCAGTGCCACCATTTAGTCAGTTTGACACGGTGGAAGACAAAATTCGGAAAATGAAAGAAGCGGGTCATCGATATACTGAAAAGTCACTTGTTCAGTTATTGCAAATAAGTTCTGCAAAGAATTTTCGGTTTGTCACACAGAGGGTGGGAAGCAAAGGGAAAAGATGGAAAGAAGGGAAAGAAGGGAAAGAAGGGAAAGAAGGGAAAGAAGGGAAAGAAGGGAAAGAAGGGAAAGAAGGGAAAGAAGATGTATTAGATTATGCGACTATGCTGCCTATATTACTGAGAAGGCAAACAGCCACAACCGGATTTACTGAACTCTTGGAAGAGTATGTGTCTGCAATGAATGGAGGAGATAGTACAAGGGTAACTGCGTCAAAGTATGCCGAGTTGTATGATTTCTTGCGCCAAAAAAATACGTTGACCGTAGGAATACTGAAAGATTTTTTATTATCGAATGGTCAGGCAAGATATGTATCTATGGCTGCAGATATATCCAAGATGGATAAAGCTGGTCCTATTTTACACATTGGTAAAACATTTCCTATCATGGTTTTGAATGCGGTAAAATATCGACGTACCAATATTCCAACTCATTGGGGATTAACGGAAACCCATCGGCAACGAATGTCATCGTGGGTTGCGGATGAGTACAAATTCTTGGAAACATTTTATGCGGACGAACTGTTGCGAGGCGTGATAGAATCTGTAAATCTGGAGAATATAGAATTTTTAGTGACGATATCTACTATGACGGATGATGTTGGTGGTGTTGGCGATGTTCGTTTAAGAACGCAGCTTTATCAATATTATATGTTACAGGTCATAAATGCATATATTAGTACAGCGAATGATTCTTCCATTAAAACCCGGTCCTTAGGGGCAGCAGGAAAAGAAAGGAGTGTCGCAGCAAGAGCAGGAGTTGGAGTTGGAGTTGGAGGAGAAGAATCTGAATTTCAAACGGTGCATACGGGCCGAGCAATTCAAGAGGGGGTCCTGCGGGAAACACGGTACTCTGTCGCAAAGTTCTTGACGGCATGTTGGAATCATACGTGGAAAGAAAAGGTTCCTACGGACTACGCGTCGATTATGGAGGATGTATATAAATCCAAATTGCGTGAAAAAAATGGGATTACCTCCCGTTTAAAGAATTTGACGGATGATGAAAGAGAGGTGGACCGACTGTTCAAGACAAACAAACTTGGAGAATGGGGTGCAGGATTGAAAAAAGGTCTTACGCAGTACGTACGGATAGATGACTCCTCCAATAATGGGGATAATATAACTAATATAACTAATATGAATGATGTTACGCATGTCAAAGGGGATGACATTGAAGTCGTCGACGACATGGACCCAGATTTAATGGATTTGCATGCGTATCATGGCGACGATTCTAATGGAAATGACTATGGGGATGAAGAAAATGAAGATGGCGAACAAAATTATGATGACGAAGAAAATTAAGATATGAATAAAAAAATGAAATCATTTTTTCATGTATTTTGAAAATAACATACAATTTCAATTTCATTGAACGCCACAAACCGCAAGAAAAAATGGGAAACCAAAATTGTATATATGAAAAGGAACCGGGCCAAACACAAACGCCAACGCCAACAACACCAACAACACCAACAACACCAACACTGACATCAATATCAACGCCAACACAAACATCAACAAATATGGATGTCATCAATCATATGACAATGGAAATTCAATGGGATTTACTCAAAATCAAAATTGATGCAGCGATAGGTCCAAAGGACTCATTTGACAAAGAATCTTACGCCAAGCTTCGCATGCGGGTTCTTGCAATCAAATCGCTACTTGTGCCGTATCAAGACACATTTAGAGATGTCCTGAATGAGATGTCATTGGAAAGCCGTCCAGATGCGGTGCATCACAAGTATGTCACCACGCTCGAGCCTCTGCTTGAAGAATGGTGTCAAATATGGACAGACCGTGCGTTTGCGGAAAAACGCATTGAACATATTCGAAGGCAACTAATGTTGAAAGTACTGAACGCGGAAGAAATTGCGGAGATTACACGCAGCCTTTACAACGTGGAAGTGCTTTCAGCACAGATTTTGGTGGAACGGGACGACTGGTGCACTCGATTTCCGTCCGCCTTAGTATCTGAATGGGAGGAACAATTGTAAAAATGTTATAACAAATAAACAAATAAAAAATAAACAAATAAAAAACAACTTAAAGCCACATTAATTAGTTTATGTATTTGTCTTAATGGAAGTTGGAAGTTGGAAGTTGTTTACAATAATTGTTTCATTGTAAAAAACAATTATTATTTTCTGTCACTTTAGCAACCATGTACCGCACTTACATCAAGGAAAATCCCGTATTAGTTGCGATAGCACTATTCATTCTCTTTTATGGATTGATACATTTAGGCAGGCCATCCTTCATCTATGACCGCGACGGTAGCTTTAGGCAATTTGGATTAGGTACACGGCGCAAAACATTTTTTCCTGTTTGGATGGTTGCAATAGTTGTTGGAATTTTGTGCTATGTATTGGTCATGTACTATGTTCATTACCCAAACTCTTGGCTCACGTAATATATAATTTTGAATTTATAATTCTGTTTTTCTCTTTCTGTTTTTCTGTTTTTCTGTTTTTCTGTTTCTGTTTCTGTTTCCTTAATGCCGCCCACTTTGACTATGAATAGATGCAGGGCGCAAGTGATGAAACCCTCCCATCAGGGTTCTTCCCCTCCCTCGGCCTCTACCACGGCCTCTACCACGAGTAAGGCCTCCACCTCGGCCTCGTCCTCTACCCCGAGTTGCTCCTCTACTTGCTGAACGTCTTCTTGTCATTTTCGTTGTTGTTTGTTGTTTCGGTTTTGTTGTTTTATTATAACGCAATATAAAAAAAAAACTAAAAAACTAAAAATAAAAAAACTAAAAATAACTCAGGGCCTTGGAAATAATGTAATATATAAACGCAAACAAGATACTTGTAAATGCGTGGCCATACGCATTGGGGGTGCCATCATTTAAATAAAGCATTGGGACAAAGTTAAAAATAGTAGTCCTTACAATGGGCATTTGAAATGCAAAATACAACGACGAAATAAGAATCGGGGACTGGTACTCTTCAAATATCATATCCCACCACTCCTTACTCTCTTGTGTTTTCTCATAATTGTGCACAATGGTTTCTTTTTCATGTCGCAAGTCTTCGTCCGTCAAATCATCTTCTACAAATCCGACTCGCCGACGCTCTCGATTATGTTGGGGTTGAGATTGGTTTTGTCCAGGTACGTAATCATGTTGTTGATAAGGGTCATTTGTGTGTTCTGCAGGAGAACTCCCCATATCTCGCGATGGCAGAGATGTAGCTCCTGTGCTACTCGCTTTTTGCAATTCTCCAATGATACGTTGGATTGTTGCCGTATCGACGCCGCTATTTCCATTTCCATTTCCATTTCCATTTCCAATTGCGTTTTCAATATCCATTGTTTGCATGGATATATTTTGTCCATTTCCATTA
>Ga0114958_10002048_pt1 | contig 15403 bp, 9 predicted proteins | sample C_130208_EF_Meta_FD_89577 | JGI IMG/M metagenome (GOLD analysis project Ga0114958, IMG submission 89577) | Freshwater microbial communities from Lake Croche, Canada to study carbon cycling - C_130208_EF_MetaG | ecosystem: Environmental > Aquatic > Freshwater > Lake | place: Lake Croche, Canada...
AAATCAATGGCAATGTTTATAAAAATAGTTTTTATAACATTCGCACACATTTTTTTAATAATAAATCAAATCAATGGCAATGTTTATAAAAATAGTTTTTATAACATTCGCACACAATTTTTTTATTTTTATAATTTATATATAAAAATAAATTATTAATATAATATTAATATGGAACAATTACGAAAAATTTATTATAATTTAGCTCAACTAATTGAAAAATCAGAATTTTACGTACGTTTTGGTAAAACACCACTAAATATTCAATCAAAGTTTGATGAATCAAAATATATGGATCCACCAATTATTACAAGAGATGATTATTATTGGTTAAGAGATGATTCTAGAACTAATGAAAAAGTACTTAATATATTAAATTCTGAAAACAAATTAGTTGAAACAATAATGGGGTCAAAATCATTAAAAGAATTTCAAACAAAACTATACGAAGAAATTAAATCATATATCAAAGAATCATATGATAGCTTACCAATACCACACGGTAATAAGGGTTGGAATTCTGATTATTATTATTGGATAAGAACAGTTGAAGGGAAATCATATCCTATTCATATGAGAACTAAACAAACAGATAAAAAAATTGATCAAGAATTACAGTCGTGCTTTGCACAACTAGATAATAGTGTATTACAGTCGTGCTTTGCACAACTAGATAATAGTGTATTACAGTCGTGCTTTGCACAACTAGGTAATAGTGTATTATTAGATGAAAACGAGCTAGCAGAAGGTCATAATACATTTGATTTGTATGGTTATGAAATAACTAATGATCATAAATACATATCATATGGTATTGATTACAATGGTTCAGAATATTATGATTTAAAAATAATTGATATTAATTCAAAAGAAGAAATTAATCATACAATTCCTACTTTATCATATTGTGATTATTTTTGGTATGAAGAAAATGATAGTTATTATATCTATTATACACTACATACCAAAACAAGAAAACCTTATAAATTAATGCGTTATAATTTACAAACACAAAATCATATTGAAATTTACACAAATTCTAACCCATTAATTGAAATTAGAGCAAGTATTTCAGATGATAACAGATATATTATGATTAATGCTAGTTGTTATTCAACTAATGATATATATATGTTTGAAAATTTAAATCCATCAATAATTCATCATATTACAGAAATAAGAAATGGACATAAGTATTTAGTAAAAGTTCATGAATCAACATTATTTATTTTAACTAATTCAATAAGTGCAACTAATTTTAAGGTAATGAGATGTAATATAATGGATACAAATGAGGATAAATGGCAACCTTATATAGACTATGACCAAAAAATTAATATTAGAAATATTAAAATTTTAAAAAATTATTTATTGATTTTATATAAGACTAATGGTAATTCAAAAATTAAAGTAGTTTCTACAGAAAATAATTATGATATTTCTAATTCATATGATATTGTTATACCTATGATAGAATCAATTAATTTGATTAGACAAAATATTTATGATACGGATGATATTTTAATATCATATCAAGATTTGAAAACACCGTCTACTATATGTAAATTTAATCTCAAAACAAAAGAAATAATTATTCAAAGAGTTAAAGAAGTTCCAAATTATAATCAAGAACTTTATTATACTGAAAGAGTTTATGCAAAATCACATGATAATATTGATATACCAATTAGTTTAATCTATAAAAAAGATATGTTTAAAGGGGATGGAACAAATCCTTTATATTTGTATGGTTATGGATCATATGGGATAACAATTAATCCTTCTTTCAAAAGCGATATTTTTCCATTATTAGATAGAGGATTTGTATACGCTATTGCACATATTAGAGGAGGTTCATTTTTAGGAACTGAATGGTACGAAAATGGAAAAATGTTGAATAAAATGAATACATTTAAAGATTTTATATCATGTGCTGAACATCTTATTTCACAATCATATACATCTGTAGGTAATATAGCCATTGAGGGAAGTTCTGCAGGTGGTTTATTAGTTTGTGCAACAATGGTTATGAAACCTGAACTTTTCAAGACTGTAATTGCTGGCGTGCCATTTGTGGATGTATTAAATACAATGTGCGATCCATCAATTCCATTGACGACACCTGAATGGGAACAATGGGGAAATCCAAATGAAAAAATTTATTATGATTACATGAAACAGTATTCACCATATGATAATATTAAACCTGGTACTATATATCCAAACATTCTTGCATTAGGGGGGTTAAACGATCCTAGAGTTCAATATTGGGAACCAGCAAAATTTATTGCTAAATTAAGAGAAAATGATTTTAGTCCATCGTCTAATCTTAAACTATTAAAGACAGAAATGGAACAAGGACATTTTGGAAATACAGATAGATATAAATATATGAGAGAAACAGCATTTAATTATAGTTTTGTATTTAATACTTTTGGAATAAATAAATAAAATTAGATTGGTGGATAAACTTAAATATTTTTACACCTCCTAACTGTTCGAACCTTAATATTAGATAATCCACTAAAATTAGTAATTTTATCACAACTAGTTAAATCTAATATATGAACGTTTTTTAATGCACTAACATCAGTAATATTTTTACAAAAACTTAAATTTAAAGTATGAACGTTTTTTAATTCACTAACATTTGTAATATTTTTACAAAAACTTAAATTTAACGTATGAACATTAGTTAATGCACTAACATCAATAATATTATGACAAAAACTTAAATTTAACGTATGAACATTAGTTAATGCACTAACATCAGTAATATTATGACAACAACTTAAATTTAAACTATAAACGTTTTTTAATGCACTAACATCAGTAATATTATTACAACTACTTAAATTTAAAATTCGAACATTAGTCAAAGCACTAACATCTGTAATATAATCAGAAAAACTTAGATCTAATTTATAAATATTAGATAATCCATTTAGTTTTGTAATATTACTTCTACTTATATCTAAATTATAAACATTACATAATGTACTAACATTACTAATTTTTTTACAACAAGATAAATTTAAACTATAAACATTTTTTAATGCACTAACATCTGTTATATTACTACAATACCATAAATTTAAACTATGTACATTTCCTAATTCACTAACATCAGTGATTTTATTACAATAACGTAAATTTAAAATTGTTACTTTACCTAATGCACTAACATCTGTAATTTTCTCACAACAAGTTAAATTTAAATCATAAACATTTCCTAATTTACTAACATCTGTAATATTATCGCAATAACTTAAATCTAATTTATGAATATTACCTAATGTACTAACATCTATAATATTTTTACAACCACTTAAATTTAAATAATTATTATTTGTTAAATATCTTACATCTTTAATATTATCACAATAACTTAAATCTAAATTATAAACATTACCTAATGCACTAACATCTGTAATATTATTACATCTACTTAAATTTAAAGTATGAATATTAGATAATACACTAACATTTATAATTTTATCACAACAACTTAAATCTAATATTTTAACATTTCTTAATACACTAATATCTTTAACATTTTTACAATAACTTAAATTTAAAGAATTAATATTTTTTAATACTGTAATATCTGTAATAAAATTACATCTACTTAACTTTAAAGTATTAACATTAGACAATACGCTAACGTCTGTAATTTTATCATTAAAATTTAAATTTAGATACAATTGTTTACACGGATTATATATTTTATTCAAAATTTTAGTTTTGAATAAAATATCATTATAATACATTAATGAATATTGTTTATTTAATTTATAATTAATATATTTTTTTAATTTTGATAAAGATGAACATGTATCACATAAATTTCTTAAATCTGTGTATTCATTAATATCTCTAAATATATATGAATCTAAAAATATCTTGGTCATTGTAGAATATATTATTTACTTTCTAATATTTAACATAAATAAATCAATTTTTAATATAAATATTGATTTTTATAAATATAAATGGGTGGTGAAAGTTTTTTTATTGATGCTTATTCATTTATTAAATATTATAGTGATTATTAAATAAATAATTGATAAGGTACCGTGTTTTAATTGTGAAATCATCAGAGGTTAAATTTATCCACCCCAATTATTTTATCATTAAATACAGTATTAAATGATTTTACAATTAGATTATTTATACTTTTTGTGTGTAAATGAATTAATATATGTTCTTTATAAGAGTTTTATGTTATTGTATGACGGTTAACACTGTCCAAGTATATCACGAACAGTTTGATCCCGTTAGGTGTATTTTTTATATTATTTTAAGTTAATAGAATTAAGATAATAATGGTTTTACTTTATTTATCTCATTTTTGGTATTTAATATAGCCATATTTATCAAAAAATCATCCATCATTTGCTGTGAATCAAAATTATATTTTATATAAATGCATTCTTTTTGATATATTAAAATATTTATTTTATTTTTAATTGAAGATATCCGCTCATTGTTCCATTTAATTTTACGATCATATAATTCGTAATCTTTAATAATTGTTTGATATTGTAAAATTATTTTTTCAGAATCATCAATAACTTTTATAGATTTAGCTTTATTTATTGCATTTTTAGTATCTAATATAGCAGCATTTACTAAAAAATCATCCATCATTTTAGGTGAATCAAAATTATGTTTTGTATGAATCATAAGTTTTTCTTTTTCTAATAAAACTAAATTATTTTCTTCTTTAGATAAATCTAAATGTAAATCATTAATTTTTTTATCATGTAATTGCATATCTTTAATAATTGCTTGCGAATGTAAATATTTTGTATTGAAATCATTAATTATTTTTATAGATTTAATCTTAAAATTATGAAAATTACGACATTCTTGGCGTATTGTTGAAAAAGTTATTTCTTCATTTTCACCATTAAATATAAACTCTTTTATATATTCTAATGTGTCAGAAAAATCAATATGATTATTGTATTCAATACACCAATGATCAAAATATGATCGTGCGTGATCACCTGAATAACAATGTTCACAATCGTGTGTATCAATTTGATATGATTCTTTGTAATCAATAGTGCATATAAATGATGCATTTACTTTTACACCTATTGATCCAATCCAATATATAAAATCAATATTAATTTTTAATTTAATTGCACCACAAGACATAAAACCTTCGACACGATAAACACTGTTATAATTGTAATCAGAAATAGATGCACTATCACGACTATCATCACTACATACACTATCATCATCATCATCATCATCATCATCATCATCATCACCTTTAGACATAATCTCAAATGTGTAACTAACAAGTTTGTCTATATCTTCAAGTGTCGGTGCAAACTCCTTAAATTTGATTTCTGACGGAAACTCATTATTATTAATTTTATCAAGTGAAATACCAAAAAATGATTTTTCACTTAATTGTTCTTGTATATGCATAAACTCCTGCTCTTTGAGCATTGATTGTTCAGCGAATGGTAAATTTTTATTTGTACATTGTGTAATTGTATTCATTAAAACTTATTATTAATTGTTATTAATGTATTTTTTTTCAATTTTTTGAGTTTATAAATTAATAAATATTGTTGATGATTCCTCAATTCTATAGGATGTATTCGTTTTATGGGTCTATAAAAAAATAAGCAACTTGATCAAAATCAACTTTGCAATCTGAACAAGTATAACCATTCGGCATTAATAATATAATATAAATTTATAATATAATCTTTATATCAATTTATTTAACCTATATTTTTGTTAATCTGGTTTAATAAATAAAATCTATGAACATATAAACATATAATTTAGTATAAATTAATTATTATTACAGATATAAGTATTTTACATTTCTTACTGCACTCAATTCTATAATTTCATTACAACCATTCAAATTTAAAACAGTTACTTTTCCTAATGCACTAACATCAGTGATTTTTTTACAGTTGCCTAAATTTAAAACAGAAACATTACCTAACGCACTAACATTGGTAATATTATAACAATCTTGCAAAATTAAAGTTGTAGCATTACCTAATGCACTAACATCAAAAATTCTATTACAACCAATTAATCTTAAAATTTTAACATTTATTAAATTACTAACATTTATAATTTTATCACAATAACATAAATCTAAATTATATACATTTCCTAAAGAACTAACATCACTAATTTCTTTACAAAAACTTAAATCTAATGAATAATTATTTCCTAACGCTTTTACATCTGATATATTTGTACATTTATGTAATTTTAAATAATGTACATTTCCTAACGCACTTACATCTCTTATATTATAACAATGACTTAAATTTAAATCATATACATTCCCTAATGTACTAACATCTTCAATTTGATAACAAAAACTTAAATCTAAAATACGAACATTGCCTAATGCACTAACATCTGTTATTTCTTTACACTTGCTTAAATTTATATACAATTGTTTTTGTGGATTAAATATTTTTTCTAATATTGTGGTTCTGAAACAATAATTATTATAATACAATAATGAATAATATTTATATAATTTGTAATTAACATATATTTTTGATTTAATTAACTTTCGACATGTAATAGATAAATTCCGTAAATCTGAATAATCATTAATATCTCTGAATAAATAAGAATCAGTTAATACTTTAGACATATTTTTAGGTTGTAGATATTCTTCTGAACTAGGTACACAGCGAGTTGTTTTGGTATTAGTATTATTTATTGTGGTCTGATAGAAACACATTAGAGAGACTTAAATAATTGATATTATATTTTTAAATTTTCAATTTTTAATTTATTAGACAGACTTTGTCTATTTAATAAATAAGTCTAAAATAATTAGTGTATAAATTAAATATATGTATAAATAAATAAGTCTAAAATAATTAGTGTATAAATTAAATATATGTATAAATAAATATGGTTTTATACTCTAATTATTCGTATAAAAAATCGGATAAAAATAAAGTATGAATACTTTCTAATACTGTAAATTTTCTAATATTATAACAATGGCGTGCATCTAAAGTATAAAGATTTCCTAACATGCTTATATCAGTAATATTATTACATCCAATTATTTTTAAAGTATGACAATTTCCTAAATTACTTACATCAGAAATATTAATACAATCAGATAAATCTAAATTTTTTACATTTTTTAATTTACTAACAACTTCAATGCTAGAACACCCAGCTAATAATAAAGTATGAACATTTCCTAAATTACTTACATTTCTAATTTTATTACAACCACATAAATTTAAAGTATGGACATTACCTAAATAACTTACATCAGTAATATTTTTACAATTACATAGATTTAAAGTATGGACCTTTCCTAAATTACTAACATCTTTTATATTATGACAATTACTTAAATCTAATTTATAGACTTTTCCTAATGAACTAACATTTGTAATTTTGTTACAATTAGATAAACTTAAATTATATACATTTATTAATCTAGAAACATCAGTAATTTTATAACAACCGTGTAAATTTAAAGTATGTACATTACCTAATTCACTAACATTTTCAATGTTAATACAACGACATAAATTTAAATTTGTTACATTTTTTAATGCACTAACATCAGTAATGTTATAACAATCACTCAAGTCTAATATTTTAACATTTCCTAATGTACTAACATTTGTAATGTTTTTGCAACCACTTAAATCCAAATTATAAATATTTTTTAAAGCACTAACATTTGTAATTTTAATACATTCTCCTAATTCTAAAGTATTAATAGTCCCATTTCCTAAATCTATTACATCATTGTCAGTTATATTACAATAGTTTAATTTTAAAGTATGAACATTGCATAATGCACGAAAATCACTTATTCTATTACAACTACTTAAATCTAAAGTATGAACATTAGTTAATGCAGTGACATTTGTAATATAGTTACAACCGTTTAAGTTTAAGGTATTGACAGTCCCATTTCCTAATTCTTTTACATCATCGTCGATTATATTACAACAGGATAAATTTAAAACTGTTACATTTTTTAAAGCACCAACACCTGTAATATTAGTACAAAAACTTAAATCTAAAGTATGTGCATTTCTTAACTCTTTAACATCTCCAATTAATTTACAATAACTTAGATTTAATATTTGAACATTTATTAATTTACTTATATCAGTAATATTATCACATCCACGTAAACTTAATTCATGAACGTTTCCTAAGTTACTAACATCAACAATATTATAACAACCATCCAAAATTAGAATATACGCATTTCCTAATCTACTCACATCAGAAATATTTTCACACTCCTTTAAGTTTAAGGTATGAGCGTTTTCCAAGTCATTAACATCAGAAATTTTATTACAATAACTTAGATCTAACACTCTAACATTTTTCAAAGCTCTGACATCAGAAATATCATAACAATTGCTTAAAATTAATGTATGGATAGTTCCACTTCCTAATTCTATGATATGATCATCGGTAATATTACAACCAGACAAATTTAAATCATAAACATTTTTTAATTCAGCAACACCAGTAATATTACAGCAATAACTTAAATTTAAAACTCTAACTTTTTTTAATGCACTAACATCAGAAAGTTTATAACAACGACTTAAATTTAAATTGGTTACATTCTCTAATCCACTAATATCAGTGATTTTATAACATTCGCTCAAGTTTAAAATTTTAACATTACTTAACATACTGACATCTGATATATTATAACTGCCACTTAAATCTAAATAATATAAATTATCTAAAACTCTAACATTAATAATATTAATACAATTACTTAAATTTAAATACAATTGTTTTTGTGGATTAAATATTTGTTTTGAAATCATAGTTCTGAATGTTTCATTAGTATAATACAGTTCAGAATATTGTTTGTTTAATTTGTAACTAAGATATTTTTTTGATTTATATAATAAATAACATGTACTGGAAAAATTCCATAAATCAGTGTAATCAACCAAACTTCTGTAGAAATATGAATTTGAAAATAGTTCAGTCAGATATTTAGACTGTAAACTAGAAACACTGCGAGTTGTTGTAGGGGTATTAGTATTATTTGTCACGGTCTGTAAAGAACACATGCAATATCTTCGAATTTAATTGTTAGTTATATTCTTTAATTTTCAATTTTTTTATTTTTTAATAATAAAAAATCAATGGCAATGTTTATAAAAATAGTTTTTATAACATTCGCACACAATTTTTATAAAAATAGTTTTTATAACATTCGCACACAATCAATGGCAATAAATCAATAAAATATATTTTTAGAGAAAGAATAATTATAAAATAAGAATTGGAATTACACCCATACTAACCAAAAGGTTTAATTAAATATCTAACATTTGACAGTTTATAACGGTCTAATTAAATATTTAACATTTGTTAACTCATTCAAACCCACGACACCAAAAGATCCTCGTAGAGTTAAAGTATTAACATTAGCCAGTGGTCTAACATCTATAAGAGATCTACAATAACTTAAGTTTAAATCATGGACATTTTCTAATCCATGAACATTGCGAACAGCACACAAACTTAAATTTAAGTAGCAGACCGTTCCCAACGATGTAAAATCCCTAATATTTGGACAACTAGTTAAATTTAAAGAATGCGCATATCGTAACGAGTAAACATTGCTAATATTATAACAATAACTTAAATCTACTATTTTAACGTCTGGCAAATTACTAACATCGATAAGATTATCACAATAACATAATTTTAAAGAATAAACATTAGCAACATCAGTAACAGTACAAATAAAATTACAATGACTTAAATCTAAATGTATCTGTTGTTTTGGATAAGGTATATTTTCCAAGATCATGGCTCTGACTGTTTCATCAGTATAATACAACACTGAATATTTTCTATTTAATTTGTAACTAAGATATTTCTTATATTTATTAAATAATAATGGGCATGTACGACAATATTCCCATAAATCAGTATATTTAAGAAGACTCAACAAAAATTGTAAATCATCAAATATTATCTTTTGATTCCACTGTTGGTGGTCTAGAGGTAGTTTTTGCGGTTCTTCTGAGCTAGAAGATTCGCAAGAGGTATTAGTATTATTTGTCACGGTCTGTAAAGAACACATGCAATATCTTCGAATTTAATGATTCAATATATTATTTAATTTTCAATTTTTATAAAAATAGTTTTTATAACATTTGCACACAATTTTTTTATTTTATAAAATATTAAATGCGTCAATATAAATAAATGTATATAAAATAAATAATTGTACATTCTAATACCTAATTAATCTTATCTTGGTAAAAATAAAGTATGAATGTTATCTAATGCAGAAAAATCTATAATTCCATAACAATAACGTAAATCTAAAGTATGGACTCTTCCTAATGCACTAACATCTGTAACTTTAGTATTGCTTAAATTTAAATTATATACATTTGCTAATGCACTAACATTAATATATTGATAACAGCCAGATAAATTTAAAGTATGAACATTCCTTAAAGGACTAAAATCAGTAATACCGGAACAAAAAGTTAAATTTAAATTTTTAACATTTGCCAAAGCATGAACATTAATAATTTCATAACAATGACTTAAATTTAAAATATGAACTCTTCCTAATGCACTAACATTTATAATTTTAGTATAGCTTAAATTTAAATTATATATATTTCCAAATACACTAAAATCAGTAATTTGACGACAATCAGATAAATTTAAATTATGAACATTCCTTAAAGGACTAAAATCAGTAATATTAGTACAATAACTTAAATTTAAAGTATTAACTTTTTTTAACGCACTAACATTTGTAATTTTATGACATTTTGTTAAATTTAAATTATATACATCAATTAGTGCATCAAGATCAACATCGGTAATAGAACAACCCTTTAAATTTAAAGTATAAACTTTTCCCAATGCATCGGCATTAATCTTAGTTAAAGCATAACTTAAATCTAAGCACAATTGTTTATGTGGGTTAAATATTTTTATTTTTTCTAAAATCATATTTTTATTAACATAATAAATTCCTGAATAATGTTTATTCAGTCTGTAAATAAGATATTTTTTTATTCTAAATAATAATTGACAAGTAATGGAAAAATTCCAAAAATTGCCGTATTCAACTAAACTACAGAAAAAATATGAATCAGAACATGCTCTAATCATATTTTGTGCATTTGGCTGGTTTGATACTTTATTAATAAAAGCACAGCGAGTGGGTTGGGTATTAGTATTATTTGTCACGGCCTGTAAAGAACACATGCAATATCTTCGAATTTAATGATTAATTATATTATTTAATTTTCAATTTTTATAAAAATAGTTTTTATAACATTCGCACACAATTTTTTTATTTTATAAATCAATCAATGGCTATGTTTATAAAAATAGTTTTTATAACATTCACACACAATTTTTTAATAATAAATCTAAATTTTAAAATACATCAAACGGGATATTATTTGAATTTATTTTTGTATTGGTGTTAATTTTAGTCATTATAAATTATAATTAGTTAAAACAATATTAATATTTTTAAATTCTATTTATCAATGGTAAATATAAATATTGTACGTTTGTTAATGCACTAAAATTAGTAATATTTATACAACCATGTAAAAATAATTCATAAACATTACCTAATGCACTAACATCTGTAATTTTATTACAATAACTTAAGTTTAAAATATTAACATTACCCAATGCACTAACATCTGTAATTTTTTTACAATAACTTAAATTTAAGACATTAACATTACCCAATGCACTAACATCGGTAATATTATCACAACAACTTAAATTTAAATTATTAACATTACCTAATGCACTAACATCTGTAATATTTCTACAAAACTTTAAAAATAAAGTATTAACATTACCTAATGCACTAACATCTATAATATTATTACAAAAACTTAAAATTAGTGTGTGTACGTTTCCTAATGCACTAACATCTTTAATTTGTTTACAAAACTTTAAATTTAATGTATGAATATTACCCAATGCACTAACATTTATAATTTTATCACAAAAACTTAAATTTAAATAGTAAACATTACCTAATGCACTAACATCTGTAATTTTATTACATCCACGTAAATTTAGAATAGTTGTATTTCCTAAAGTACTAACATCAGTAATATTATCACAATAACTTAAATTTAAAACATTATTGTTAGTTAAAGCACTAACATCTATAATATTATTACAATAACTTAAATTTAATTCATTAACATTACCTAATGCACTGACATCATTAATATTATTACATCTACTTAAAATTAATTCATGAACATTTCCTAATGCACTAACATCTGTAATTTTATTACAATAACTTAAATTTAATTTTCTAACATTTCCTAAAGCACTAACATCAGTAATATTATTACATCTGCTTAAATTTAAAGAATGTATATTTCCTAATGCACTAACATCTGTAATATTATCACAAAAACTTAAATTTAATATATGAATATTTCCTAATGTACTAACATTAGTAATTTGTTTACAATAACTTAAATCTAAAAAATATACATTTCCTAATGCACTAACATCTGTAATTTTATCACAACCACATAAATCTAAATAATAAACATTTCCTAATGCACTAACATCTGTAATATTTTTACAACCATATAAAATTAATGTTTTAACTTTTTTTAATGCACTAACATCTGTAATTTTATCACAATAACTTAAATTTAGTGTGTTAACGTTAGTTAAAGTACTAACATCTGTGATATTATCACAACAGCACAAGTCTAATGTATGAACATTAGTTAAAGCACTAACATCAACAATACTATCACAAAATCGTAATTCTAAATTATGAACATTTCCTAATGCACTAACATCTGATATATTATTACAATAACTTAAATTTAATGATTTAGTATTTTTTAATACACTAACATCTGTAATTTGATTACAATAACTTAAATCTAATGTATTTATGTTATTTAATGCACTTATATCTGTAACTTTATTACAACTACTTAAATCTAATATATTAACATTTTTTAATAAACTAACATTAGTAATATTTTTGCAACCATATAAAAATAAATTTTTCACATTACCTAAAGCACTTACATCTGTAATTTTATCACAGTTTGTTAAATCTAATACTTTAACATTAGTTAATGCACTAACATCGGTAATTTTAGTACAATAACTTAAATTTAAAAAAGTAACATTTCCTAATGCTGAAACATCGGTTATATTTTCACACATACTTAAATTTAAATTATTTACATTACCTAATGAACTAACATCAGTAATATTATTACAAAAACTTAAATTTAATTGTAATTGTTTAGATGGATTAAATATTTTATTTAAAATTATATTTCTGAATAATTGATTATTATAATACATTAATGAATATTGTCTTTTTAATGCATAGTTAATATATATTTTTAATTTTGATAGAGATAAACATGTATCGCATAAATTCCTTAAATTTGTATAATCATTAATAGCTATAAATAAATCTGAATTTATAAATATATCAGTCATTATAATATATAATATTAATTTTATTATATAAACCAATTTTATAAAAACTTAAATTTAATATTATATCCACTTGGGTGGGAATAATATAAAATATTTCAACAGTGCAAATAAGTGATTATTATATTATTTAATTTTTAATTATTAAACATGTTTGTCTATATTATTACGGCAAAGTTAATTCACGAACATTTTTTAAAACGTCGACATTTTCAATTCCATAACACCATCGTAAATCTAAAGTATGAACATTAGACAAGGCTCTAACGTCGGTAATACTTTTACAACCACGTAAAATTAAAGAATAAACATTTTTTAATGCACTAACATCTGTAATTTTATCACAGAAACTTAAATCTAAAGTATGAACATTAATTAAAGCACTAACATCTGTAATTTTATTACAGCAACATAATTTTAATGTATGTACATTTCCTAAATAACTTATATCTGTAATATTATCACAAAAACTTAAATCTAATTTTTTAACATTTACTAGTGCATTTATATTTGTAATACTTTTACAACTTTTTAAATTTAAAGTATGAACATTTCCTAATGCTCTAACATCTGTAATATTTTTACATCTACATAAGCTTAAAGAATAAACATTACCTAATGTACTAACATCCGTAATATTATCACAAAAACTTAAATCTAATGTATGTACATTTGTTAAAGCACGTACATCTATAATATTTTTACACCTACATAAAATTAATTTATAAACATTACCTAATGCACTAACATCTGTAATATTATTACAATATGTTAAATTTAAAGAATAAACATTACATAATTCACTAACATCTGTAATATTATCACAAAAACTTAAATTTAAATCATGAACTTTAGATAAAGCACTAACATCTGTAATTTTTTTACAATAACTTAAATTTAATTTATAAACATTAATGTTAGATAATGCACTTATATCTGTAATATTATCACAATAACTTAAATCTAATGTATGAATACTTTTTAAACTGCTAATATTTGTAATTTTTTTACAATAACTTAAATCTAATATATGAACATTAAATAAAGTACTAATATCAGTAATTTTATTACATTCATTTAAAATTAAAGTATGAACATTAGATAGTGCTCTAACATTAATAATATTATAACAATAAGTTAAATTTAAATCATAAACATTAGCTAATGCACTAACATCTGTAATTTTATCACAATAACTTAAATCTAATGTATGTACATTTTTTAAGGCACTAACATCTGTAATTTTACTACATCTAGATAAAATTAATGTATGAATATTAGCTAATGCACTAACATCTTTAATATTATAACAGAAAGTTAAATTTAATTTATAAAGATTAATCTTGGATAATGTACTAACATCTGTAATATTAGTACAATAACTTAAATCTAAAGTATTAATATTAGTTAAAGCACCGAAATTTGTAATATTTCTACATCTATATAAAATTAAAGTATGAATATTAGATAAACCACTAACATCTGTAATATTAGAACAATAAGTTAAATCTAATTTATAAACATTGATGTTAGATAATGCACTAACATTTGTAATATTTTTACAATAACTTAAATTTAAATGCAATTGTTTAGATTTATTATATAATCTATTTATAACTTTATTTCTAAATATTTCATCATTATAATACATTAATGAATATTCTTTATTTAATTTATAATTAATATATTTCTTTAATAATGATAAATCTAAACATGTATCACATAATCCAGATAAATCTGTATATTTACTAATAATCATAAATAAATCTAAATTTAATAATACACTATTACCTAGTTGTGCTTTGCACGGCTGTGATACACTATTACCTAGTTGTGCTTTGCACGGCTGTGATACACTATTACCTAGTTGTGCTTTGCACGG
>Ga0114958_10002049_pt1 | contig 15398 bp, 17 predicted proteins | sample C_130208_EF_Meta_FD_89577 | JGI IMG/M metagenome (GOLD analysis project Ga0114958, IMG submission 89577) | Freshwater microbial communities from Lake Croche, Canada to study carbon cycling - C_130208_EF_MetaG | ecosystem: Environmental > Aquatic > Freshwater > Lake | place: Lake Croche, Canada...
GGGGTCGATGTAATTTCGAACCGGCGGTTATAGTCCGCGACCCGCACGTATCCAATGGGCGGTTGACTCAGTGAAACTCTGAGACCGACGGTTAAAGTCCGGATGAGAGATAACAGCGGAATCGGTGCACCTTGTTTATCGATGACGCCTTCGCGCATCTGTACTCGCTCAGCCTTCAAGGCCTTGGCGTGAGTACCCCCAACCCAAATGTCTCTGCCGCTATTTATTCACCTGATGGCGCACTTGTCGCAGATGGTTTTCATAATCGTAAAATTTCCATCGATCACGCCGAAGTTGTAGCGCTGAAAAAAGCAGGAGCGGCAGCTCGCGGTGCAACGATGGTTGTCTCTCTCGAGCCATGTGCGCATACCGGCACAACACCACCTTGTGTTCAAGCAATCATTGATGCGGGTATTGCCAAAGTTATCTACACAGTTGTTGACCCAAACCCAATTGCATCCGGGGGAGCAGGGCTACTTCGCGCAGCGGGCATTGATGTCGAACACCGCGAATCAGCCCACCTGGCTTATGTACAGCGTGCATGGTTACATAAAGAGGTAACAGGTAGGCCGTTGATGATCTGGAAAGTTGCAACTACTGTTGATGGAAAAGTTGCAGCAAGTGATGGAACTTCACAGTGGATTACAGGACCAGAATCTCGCGAGGATGTTCAATCGTTGCGTGCCCAATCCGATGCAATCTTGATTGGAACAAATACTGCAATCGTAGATAACCCACATCTCATTCCTCGTGGCCATGCAGCACGGCCTGTCCGAGTCATATCTGGCGAACAAGAAGTTCCTGCCACAAGTAAAGTCTTTGATGCAGAGGCACGCACGATTTCAGTAAAGAGCAAATCAATTCCTGAATTAATGAAGGTCTTAAGCGAAGAAGGTTTCAATCAAGTACTTGTTGAAGCCGGCCCTACCTTGGGCTCTGCGCTAATGGCATCGGGCAATATTGATGAACTCATTGTGTACCAGGCGCCAAAGATGTTGGGTGCTGGCAAGGAATTCGTCAGCCGCCTTGGAATCTCAACGTTAGAGGATCATCTCAAGTTAGAACTGATATCTGTGCGTCAATTAGGAAGCGATATCAAATCTCACTACCGGGTTAAGGGGCGCTAAATGTTTACAGGACTTATCACCGAACTCGGCATAGTTGCAGCTATCGAAAGAGGCCAGACCTCTGCAATCTTTACCATCACTGCCCCAGAGTCAGTACAGGGCTTAAATATTGGCGACTCAATTGCAGTCAACGGAACCTGCCTTACTGCAACAGTACTAACTGCTGATTCTTTTATAGCCGATGTTATGGTGCAGACCTTGTCGCTAACTTCATTAGGACAGCTAGAGGTTGGTTCGCCAGTAAATCTAGAACTCGCAGCGCAGATGGATATGCGCATGGGTGGCCATATCGTTCAGGGCCATGTCGATGGCACGGGCACGGTTGTGCACTTAACTCCTGGCGAAAAGTGGGCGGAGTTTGTCATTGAGGCACCTGCACATCTGACCAAGTACATAGTTCCCCAAGGATCCATCACACTCGATGGAGTATCGCTCACGGTAGGTGCAATCGATGATGCAACCAACACAATCACCGTCTGGCTAATTCCTGAAACTTTGGCAAAGACAAATCTTTCATATAAGAAAGCTGGCGAACTGATCAATATCGAGGTCGATATCTTGGCTAAATATGTAGAACGCTTGATTTCAAAGGGGGTTACTCGTGGAGAATAATTTCCTCGATACCATCGATTGTTTCAGACGAGGCGATATGGTCATCGTTGTCGATGATCACGACCGCGAAAATGAAGGTGATCTCATCATGTTGGCAGAGCATGCAACTGTCGAGAAGACAGCCTTTATGGTTCGCCACACCACCGGAATATTGTGTGTAGCAATCACCTCAGAGCGCGCTCATGCTCTTCGCCTTCCATACATGGTCGAACAAAATCAAGATATTCGTAAAACCGCCTTCACTGTCTCAGTCGATCTCGCTGAAGGAATTACAACAGGTGTTAGCGCCGTAGAGCGAACAGCAACTATCCGCGCACTCGGGAGTGCCACTTCACTTGCCACCGATTTCATTCGTCCCGGCCATATCTATCCACTGATTGCACATAAAGATGGCCTCGCAGCACGTGAGGGACATACCGAAGCTGGCATCGCTCTCGCTGAACTCACTGGTTCCTATCCAGCTGCTTTACTCTCTGAAATCGTTGCAGAAGATGGCTCGATGGCGCGTGGTGAAACACTTGCAGACTTCGCTGAAGAACATGGCATTCCTATTATTTCGATTGATGAAATTAAGGAGTATCAGAGCAAACTCACCGCTCTACCTCGTGTGACTACCTACGCACCTCATATATTTGAATGGGTAAAAGTTCAGCTCCGAAACGCAGAATGGGATCTTGCAACCTACCCATCGCTCAAACACCGCGAGCAAGTAGTAATGCGCTTCTGCACCGAAGATAAGGTCCCGATGGTGCGTATACATTCTGAGTGCTTTACTGGAGATGTGGTCCATTCACAGCGCTGCGATTGCGGACAGCAACTCGATGCATCCATTGCAGCAATTGAAGAATATGGCTGTGGTTTCATCATCTATATCCGAGATCATGAAGGCCGCGGTATTGGACTCACTGAAAAGCTCAAGGCATATACCTTGCAGAACGGAGGCCTCGATACCGTCGATGCCAATCTACAATTGGGCCACTCAGTCGACTCTCGCGATTGGTCTGAAGCAATTGCCATCCTGAAGAATTTGAGCGTCTCAGCGATAAAGCTTTTGACGAACAATCCTGAAAAGGTGAAGGCTGTCGCCGATAGCGGAATCGCCTGCGAGCAACTGCCGATAAGTATCGAACCCAATGAATTTAATATGAAGTATCTAGCAACTAAGGCAGAACGCCTTGGACATACCGCAACACCACACTCTGGAGGAAAGTAATGGCCGGTCACGCACCAGAAATCGCAATACCGAAGTTTCCCAAGGCGAAGGTTGCCATCATCTCTTCTTCATGGCACCTCGATATCTGTAACGACCTCATCGCAGGTGCTACTCGTGCACTTGAAGCAGCAGAGGTAAAGAAGATTAAAGTGATTTATGTGCCTGGTTCATTTGAAATCCCACTAGCTGCACAGAAAATCTTTGAAAAAGGTTATGACGCGGTAGTTGCGGTCGGGCTAGTTCTCAAAGGCGAAACTCCACACTTTGACTATGTCTGCCAAGGAGTTACTCAAGGAGTTGTCGATGTACAACTTAAATTCTCAAAGCCAATCGGCTATGGAGTTCTGATGTGTAACGACCTCGATCAAGCGATTGCTCGATCTGGTCGTCCAGGAAGCAAAGAAGATAAGGGCTATGACAGTGCTATTGCCGCCCTTACCTTGTTGAGTCTCTAGGCAACGAGAAGTGAACGCTTAGAAAGTCCCATCCAGAAACCTTCAATCAGCGTTTCAGGAATCGCATCGGCCTCAGTTGCTGCACCAAGTGTGACAAAGAGCGGCGTGAAGTGCTCGACAGTTGGGTGCGCATAATTCACAGCTGGTGCTAAATCCTTATAGGACGCGAGCATGTCGACATCTCCACGAGAGATTGCATCAGCTGCCCAATTATCGAAGTCGGAAGACCAGCCCGGAGCCTTTGCATCAATCGACCAATCGCGAAGGAATGGAAGGCCGTGGGTCATAAATCCTGAACCGACAATGAGTACACCTTCATCCCGTAGTGGGCGAAGTCGCTTGCCAAGCGCAATTAACTTACCTGGATCAGAAGTTGGCATCGATAGTTGAAGAACAGGAATATCTGCATTGGGATACATAATCTTGAGCGGTACCCATGCACCGTGGTCGAGGCCGCGCTTTGATTCATGAAGCTGTTCGTTATCCGGCATCATCGCAGCGATTCGTGCTGCTAGCGCTGATGCTTCAGGTGATTCGTAGGTCATCTGATAGAACTTGGGAGCAAAACCACCGAAGTCATAGACAAGGGGAGTGCCGGCCACAGGTGATGTGATTGAGATAGGAGCTGATTCCCAGTGCGCAGAAACAATCAAAATTGCCTTTGGCTTTTCGAACTTCTTGGTAATTGCGGCGATTTCTGAAGACCAGACAGGATCGTCGAGCAGCATTGGTGCACCGTGCCCGATATAGAGAGCTGGCAATTGTGTCATGCCACACACCATATCTCAATGTAGTTGAAATTTCAACTATTTCTTTAATCTTGGCTTAATATCCTATAGGATGACGCTTTATCGACGAAGGAGTGAAATGGAGTCAACCTCCCACCCAGCTTATTTCAACCGTCTCCTTGCGATCCACGGCATGATGGGATTTATCCAGTATGCGGTGGCATTCTCCGTTCCGTTATTACGTAGAGATTTGCATATCACTCGAGTAGAAGCCTCATTGCACAACATGGGATGGGCTCTAGCTGTTGTGACAGTTTCATTCACTTTGCCTAAATTTACTCAGCGCTTTTCACCTAGACATTTGTTGCAGGTTGGTTGGCTACTTTCTCTTATTGGGATTCTTTGCTTCTGTCTTGGTCAAACTTTATTCGTTACCGTTCCGGCATTTACCCTTGCCGCAGTTGGCGCAACAATTTTTAACAACACAAATGCTGCAATTCTCGGATCTCACTCACCAACAGCGCTAAAGATGATGCTTCGTACAACAGGAATTGGAGGGCTATTAGGTGCTCTGTCACCAACTGTGATCGGAGTATTTGCACATAATGGCGTCAGTTGGTCTGTAACCGTCGGAGTATCAACGATTCTTATTGGTGTAGTGGCTATTTTGATAATTCCTACTATTCCATCACGAAGTGAAGGTACTAAGTATCAATTAAGGATTCGATGGGATGCCGATTTCATCTCGCTTGTATGCTTTGGATTCATCACAATTTGGCTGGAATGTGGATCTGTTTCGTGGGCGCTCGATTTACTCGTAGATCGAGGCCAAGAGCTAAAGACTGCGGTAATTTTTGTGACTGCAGTAGGGTATTTCATAGCAATCAGCCGAATTCTCTTCTCATTTTTCCCAAATATTAGAACAAGAACTTTGTGGAATTACTCAGCAATTTTTATGGGTGGTTCACTCATCTGCATCATTCTGACTCATTCCTATACAGTCACATTGATTGCTCTCATATGTACCGGTTTTGGCGTGGGTCCTTTGGGAGGAATATCGCTTGGCAAATCAGCACGCAGTGAGCAAGGCCCAGATGTGGGAGTTGCATCTTTCGCACTGGGCATGGGTCCTGCTTTAGGAATTGCCCCGTGGGTTACGGGGGGAGTAAGCGAACGCTGGGGGTTCTCAGCGGCCTATACCTTGATATTGGTCTTCTTAGTTATAGCGACTGTATTGTTTTACCGACTTGAAAGGAAAAGGTGATTGCGTGATTTGGACCCAATGGAACGATCTGGCTATTCCCTCTTCACTTGAAGTCTGCGAGACCGATGGGGTAGCGCCTTACCCAAAAGATCTCGAGAAGATTACCTTTTATGTACCGAGCTACATGTCAGGTGGCGCTGGACTAGCACCAATTACTTCGATGACTTCTTTACAAATGATTCAAAGCCTAAACGCTGGAGTTGATGATGTTTTGAAAGTCTTGCCTTCTGGAGTGACTTTATGTAACGCGGCTGGAGTCCACGATGCTTCAACCGCCGAGCTTGCCATTGGTCTAGCAATCGCAGCTCGACGCGGGTTTAAAGATTTTATTCTCAATCAAGAGCAAGGATTGTGGTCGCATATTCAATATCAATCATTGACCGATTCGCGCGTTGGAATTGTCGGCTCCGGAAATATAGGAAGAAAAATTGCCGAACTTTTGAGAGGCTTCAATACAGAGATTACGTTATTTAATCGCACAGGTCACGATGGATGCGAATCTATTTCAAGGCTACCGGATCTTCTACCTGAATTTGATGTAGTAATTTTGATTGTTCCGCTAAACGATCAGACCCGAAAACTTATGAATCTTGAAAATATGAAGAGAATGAAGAAAGGAGCAACTCTTATTAATCTGGCTCGTGGCGCTGTGGTTGATACCGATGCGCTAGTTCAAGTCTTACATGAAGGCCATATCAACGCCGCCCTTGATGTCACGGACCCCGAACCACTTCCTGAAGATCATCCACTCTGGAGAGCCCCACATTGCATTATTACTCCCCATGTCGGTGGAGATAGCAGAGCATTTATTCCACGCGGACGGGCGCTTATCGAGTCACAGCTCGCTCTTTATGCAGAAGGCAAGCCTCTTAAAAATATCGTAGTTGGCGGATAGTTACAGTACTGCGACTGTATGGTCTTCGATGAAGTCCCAGTCATATTCGATGCATAATCCTTCTCCAACTGGCGCCATCACAAAACCATCCTCAATCACAAGTGATGACTGTGTTCCAAAATCGAAATCATCAAATGGATATAGGGTCTCAAAGTATTCACAATTAACCATTGCAAGTGATGGATGTAATTGAATCTGTTCCATCGCATGATAGATAGTGGTGTGAAGTTCGCATTGAACTCCAAAAGCTTCGGCCACATGGGCAGTCTTCATCACAGCGGTGATACCACCTCTCCAAGAAACATCTGTTCTCACGATATCTACGATGCCCTCTGCGATGCAGTGCGCTGTTGAGTAATGAGCTCCAGCGAGGACTTCGGTTCCACATATTGGGATATCCAACTTCTCGCGTAATTTCCGAAGGCCGTTCATGTTCACATCAAGCAAAGGTTCTTCGAGCCACTTAAAGTTGAGTTTCTCAAGTTCGCGACCGACTTTCAGGGCTTGCTCATATGTATAACTAATTACAGGATCTGCCATCAGGTCAAAGTCATCGCCGACTGCCGCACGTACAGCGCGGTAGCACTCGATATCAAGTCGAGGGTCTCCTGGTGGGTGCAACTTGTAACCTCGATAACCCTTAGATTTCACTTCTAGCGCTTGAGCAACGTATTCATCAGGGCCTGGAAGAAACATTGATGAGACATAAAGGGGAACCTTTTCTCGCGATGCTCCGAGAAGTTTATAGACGGGCTGGTGCGCCATCTTTCCGACAATATCCCAACACGCATTATCAAAGGGAGCGTATGCATAAATTGGAACGTGATTCCAACGTCGATCGAAGAGTTCAAAATCTTTCATATTCTTAGCTGCATCATGCGCTGACCGCCCGATAAAGAATGGCTTTACTTGTGAAAGGGCTCCTGCTGCAGCCTTGGCATCAAGAGCACCAAAACCAAAAGAATGTCCGGTGGTGCCATCTTCAGTTGTAATCGAAACCACTGTGAAGTCTGGCCGAGAACCACCAGGTAGAGAAACTGCGCTCACTGCATCTTGTACATTGAGTTGATCCCCGCCACGACAAGCTCTAATTTGAATATCTACAATTTTTGATGAGTTCATTTATTTAGCTCCATGGTTGCAGGTGTGAAACGCTTAAGCGAGGATTCAATGTGATTATGCATCGCGGCTCGTGCAGCCTTGGGATTTTTATCAAGGATTGCCGTTGCGATAACACTGTGTTCTTCGATGGTGCGTTCTCCGCTCTCTGTCTGACTAAAGGCCTTGATTTTCTCAGCGATAGCCTTATTTGAAATTTGTGAAGAATTTACCCGAGACTGGACAGCGAGCAGTAAACGAAAGAGATGAAGATGGCAGTGAGTTCTCTCAAATGCATCGGTGACTGAATTATTTCCAGCAATACGAGTTATGAGAGAGTGAAATCGTGCATCATGCTCAATAAATGCACGTACTTGGTCGCGGGCTTTAAATTTGAGAGCATTCTTTGCGGTGAGAAGCTCTGATTGAATAGCAGCAATACCTACGGTATCAATAGATTTTGCAGCTTGTTCGCTCGCCCACGGTTCAATTAGTAGGCGAAATTCATAGAGATTTTGGAATTCCTTCATGGTCAGAAGATTCGTAGTTGAGTAGCCTTTCAGGGCTTCCTTTGAAATCAGGCCATCAGATTCAAGTCGAGCCAGAGCTTCTCTAATAGGTGTTTGGGATACGCCAAGTTCGATCGCAAGGGCGTCAATATTGACCTTCGCACCAGGTGCAATCTTGTGCGACAAAATCATTTCGCGAACCATGTCATATGTTTCATCGGAGAGAACTGAACGCCGAGGTCTAACCTTTTCTGTATCTGAGTTAGGCAATCTGGTCCCTTCGGTTCATTTCGGTAAGCGTAGACCCTGCATGCCACCATCTACGGCAAGAGCCGTGCCTGTGATTGCAGATTGATTGGGACTTGCTAAAAAGAGAATTGAACGAGCGACTTCTTCAGCTGAGACAAGTCGACCAGATGGCTGGCGCGCCTCTAATGCTGCTTTTTCAGCAACGGGATCGGTTGCCTTCTCTAAGAGTCTTGCAACCCAAGGCGTATCTGCCGTTCCTGGGTTTACGCAATTAACACGAATCTTTTCCTTTATAAAATCTGCAGCCATAGCGAGAGTTAAGGAAAGAACTGCACCTTTGCTCGCGCTATAGATTGCACGGTTAGGCAATCCCGCAGTTGCGGCGATAGAGCAAGTATTGGTAATTGAAGCCGCATTTGATTTGCGAAGAAACGGGAGAGCGGCCGCACTAACCCTGCTTGTTCCGATTACATTTACATTGAGTACTTTCAACCATTCTTCGGTAGTGGCTTGTTCTACAGATCCAGCTGCGCCAATACCAGCGTTGTTAATCAGTAAATCTATGACATCCGTTGAGGCTTTAATTTGTGCAAATGCTTGTTGAACTGATTCATCACTTGAGATATCGCATTTAACAAAGGTCGCAACAGAACCCATCTGTCCTTCACTCAAATCTAATCCGAACACTTTAGAACCAGCTTCATGGAGAAGTTCTGCTACTTTCAATCCGATTCCGGATCCTGCGCCAGTTACAACCGCTATTCGTGATTCAAATTCAGAACTCATTTGTTCTCCTCTTTGGACCAGTATGTTCCGTTTGGGAAGAGGAATTCAGTGATACTTGATTGAAGCATTTCAGCCCCACTTCCGGTATCAGTAGGCGCCATGTAATGGCCATTGACGACTTTCACTGGTGTTTTAAAATGTTGATGTAAGTGATCAACAAATTCAACGACTCGCTTGGTGTGGCTGCCCGTTACAGCTACAGCATCAAACATAGCTAAATGTTGCACCATTTCACATAAGCCAACTCCGCCAGCATGAGGGCAGACTGGGATTCCATACTTGGCAGCCATCAAAATATTGGCAAGATTTTCATTAACTCCAGCCACTCTGGTGGCATCAATTTGCATAACAGAGATTGCATTGAGCTGAAGAAGTTGCTTGAAAATCATTCTATTGTTGGCCATTTCGCCGGTTGCCACTGGGGTTGGAGCAATCTCCTTGGCGATACGAGCATGGCCTACAACATCTTCGGGATGAGTAGGTTCTTCAATCCAGCGGAGATTAAACTCTTTAAGCTGATTTACCCATTTAATTGCTTGGTCTACATCCCACACTTGATTTGCATCTATCGCAATATCAAAATTTGGTCCAACTAGCTCTCGTACCTTCTTAAGTCGTCGCTTGTCATCATCTAAGGAAAGTCCGCACTTATATTTAATTAACTTAAATCCATCATTTACCGCAGCTTGTGTAAGAGAAAGCATTTTTTCATCGGTGTATCCGAGCCAGCCGGGTGTTGTCGTGTAAGCCTGCAAACCTTCTTTGAGAAGTAGTTCTTCATTCTTAGCTTTAGCGCCTTCGGCCTTCTTTAGAATGGAAAGAGCTTCTTCGGGAGTAAGTGCATCAGAGATGTATCGGAAATCAATTGCTCCGACAATTTCTTCAGGAGACATATCAGCCAAAAGTTTCCAAAGGGGGACTTTGCGCCATTTAGCAAATAGATCCCAGAGAGCGTTAAGAACTGCACCGGCTCCCATGTGGAATACGCCTACATCAGGACCGAGCCAGCGAAGCTGGCTATCTGAAGATAGCTCTCTAGAAATTTTTCCTATCTGCGCAAAGGCGTTCTCAACTGTGAGGCCAACAATTTTTCCTGTTAGCGCCTTGATAGCCCCAATCTGAATATCGTTTCCGCGACCGATCGTGAATACAAGGGAGTGACCGGAGAGCTGCGGGTCGTCAGTAGAGAATTCCAGGTAGGCGGCTGAGTAATCTGGGTCCTGGTTCATTGCATCAGAACCATCTAACATGCGCGAAGTCGGGAACCTGACATCAGATACGCTCGCAGAAATAATCTTGATTGCCATGTCGCAGATGTCCCTTCGATCGACTGAGAGCAAAATACTATACGAAATAGTATTTGGCTAGTAGCCTTATAGAACAACTCTCACATCTAGCATTGACGATAGGAAATATCGATGAGGCATAGCGACAAGGTCACTTTAAAGTCAGGCATTTCTCTTCCTCTGATGGGAATCGGAACAGCAACATTTGGCGGTATGTATACGCCAATTCAAGTTCGTGATGCGGAAATGGTTGTCGATGAAGCCATCAAGTTAGATATCCCTTATTTTGACACAGCTCCTCACTATGGAAAAGGAGTCTCGGAGACCCGACTCGGCAGCGCTCTTAAGAAGTACCCACGTGATAGCTATGTTATTTCAACTAAGGTGGGAAGAATCCTGGTCCCGGCGCTCGACGCAGATGACTCTGACTTCAAAGATGCTGATTCAAGCGTAGAGAGAATCTTTGATTTCTCTGCCTCAGGTGCTGAGCGATCACTAAAAGATAGCCTCGAACGTTTAGGAAAAGATTTTGTAGAGATTGTCTTTATCCATGATCCCGATGACTATCCAGATCAGGCAATCGCTGAAGCTTACCCCGCACTGGCAAAGATGAGAGAGCAAGGGATTATCAAAAATATTGGTGTTGGGATGAATCAACCTGAAATTCCAACGAGATTTGTCAAAGAGACCGATATCGATATCGTTCTCATCGCTGGAAGATATACCTTGCTCGATCAGAGCGCGCAGAGAGAACTCATCCCTGCTGCACTTTCGCGCGGAGTGCATGTCGTTGCAGCTGGAGTTTTCAATTCGGGAATTCTCGCTAATCCAGTTGCAGGTGCTCATTACGATTACGCTCCAGCATCTCCCCAAATTCTTGCGCGCGCACAGGCAATTGCAGCGTTCTTGAAAGAAAGGGATATCGCCATAGAGCGAGCAGCCTTGCAATTCCCACTCAGAAACCCTGGAATTAAATCCTTACTCGTGGGTTGCAGAAGTGCAGAGGAAGTCCGAAAAAATACAGAGTTCTTCAACGATCCAGTCCCTGAATCAATATGGGAGGAACTCGAAGCCCTCATGAGTAAGCAGAGTTAAATCATGGCGCTCAATCCAGAGGCTCAGAAGTTTCTTGAGCTAAGAGCTTCCTATAACGCTCCAAAAATTACCGATGTTGGCGTCGCAGCTCGCTATTTGGGATATGCAGAGCCCGATTTAGCTGGACCTCTTGAAGAAGGAGTTGAGATTTCCCACAGGTTCATCTCTTCCAACTCTGCCGATCTTCCAATTCGTATCTACACCCCGGCTGGAACTGGACCCTTCAATGGTTTTCTATATTTTCATGGAGGTGGGTGGGTCTTCGGTCGAATAGATCAATATGACTCACAAATGACTTATCTTGCCAAAGCAACCAATTCAGTGATTGTCTCGGTTAATTATCAAAAAGCACCAGAACATAAATTCCCGACACCACATCAAGATTGTTATGAAGCCCTTGAATGGGTGGTTGCGCATGCCAAGGAATTAAAAATAGACCCATCAAAAATCGGCGTTGGAGGAGATAGCGCCGGAGGAAATCTAGCAAGTGGAGTTTCTTTAAGAGCCAGAGATGAAGGTAAGTTTGATATTGCTTACCAGCTGCTTCTCTATCCTGCAGTCAATCTCAATTTCGAAACTGAGTCTTATGACCTGTATGCAGAAGGTTATGGGCTGACAAAAGAGGAGATGATGTGGTTCTGGAATCAATACTTAAATCCAGGGGACCACGAAAATCCATATGCCGTTCCAGCTCGAGCAAAGAACTTTTCTAAACTCCCACCTGCCATCATTATTATCGCTGAATATGATGTCCTTCGAGATGATGGGTTGCTTTACGTTGAAAAACTCAGTGAAGCGGGCAATTTAGTAATTTCTAAGAATTTTGATAGTGAGATCCATGGTTTCTTTAGCCACGGCAAATATGTAAAGTCAGCCTTTGCGCTCCGTGAATTTATCGCCAAGTCAATCAATGAAATCGTAGGGAAATCATGAGTTTAGGTTTTACTCTCAATTCTGGGGTTACGATTGATCCAAGAGCGAGAGTGGCCATGTTCTCAGATGCTCTTGACGTCATAGGTTTGCGAGATCAGGTGATGTCTACAGCTATCAAACCTCTAGAGAATGAGTTCACCATTATTGGCTATGCGTCGACCTTGCAATTTATTGAATCTGCTGATTTTGACCCGCATGACCCTTACTCAGAAGCTATCGATTTCATTGATGCCCTAGAACCATTGCATTGTGTAGTTATCTCAACGGGAATGGGATTGAAATCAGCATTCTGGGGAGAGCTTTTCTCTACAGCGGCTCGCGGACGTGGAGCAACTGGGGTTATATGCGATGGACCGGTTCGCGATACCTCAAAGATTCGCGAAATTGGATTCCCAACCTTTGCAAATGGGACCAAACCTCAGGATTACAAGGGGCGAATGCGTATCCAATCGTCAGGCCAACCCGTAATGTGTGGAGGCGTGCTGGTAGGAGCAGGTGATTTGATCGTTGCAGATGAAGATGGTGTTGTCGTTATACCTGCGCAGAACATTGATGAAGTTATTCAGTTAACAAATCACCGAGCAAGTCAGGAGAACTTAGTGCTAAAAGAATTACAACAGGGATCTCGAATCCGAGAAGTATGGGATAAGTACCATGTCCTCTAAATTAATCGATGCTCATCAGCACATCTGGTCACATAGCCGCCACGAATATTCTTGGATTACTCCAGATATCGAAGATCTATTGGGACACGACTACTGTCAGGAAGATATCGCTGATAGCGCTAAAGAATTAGGAATTACGGGCTCGGTATACATTCAAGCTGCGGATACCTATGAAGATACGATTGCAATGTTTGAATCTGCGCGCCGAAATCCTCAGATATTGGGGATTGTTGGATGGGTGCCTTTGGATCAACCAGAGGAAGCTGAAGCAGCTTTGGCGTTCTTCTCCACGGATAAACGTTTTAAGGGAGTCCGTAATCTCACTCACGACTACGGCAACGCAAAATACGATTCAGATGACGCGTGGATAAATCGCCCCAAGGTAAGAGAGACCATCAAAGTACTTGAGTCAAAAGGATTATCTCTTGATTATGTCGCAACTAAACCAGAACATGTCATTCAAATTGAGAAGATTGCAAAAGATTTTCCGAAGTTAAAAATAGTGATAGACCATTTTGCAAAACCCGATATAAAAAATCATCAATGGGATGATTGGCTCTCAGCCATGAAGCTTGCAGCTGAGCATAAGAATGTTTTCACTAAATTCTCTGGACTCAACGTATTGAGCGATTGGGAGAAATGGACAATTGATGATTGGCGTCCATATCTCACAGCGATGATTGAAGTTTTTCATTCAAACCGAATAATGACCGGAGGAGATTGGCCATTTTCTAGTATGGCAAATGACTTCAGTACAGTCTGGAGGGCTCAACTCCAACTCATCGGTGAATTGCCTGAGGGCGATCAAGAAAATATTAAATTCCGTACAGCGACATCCTTCTACAGATTGGATTAAATGAGATGAGTAAGGTCAAACGAGTTGCTTCAGTTATAGGGATAGTTCCTGAAACTCGAGAGGAATATGAGCGGATTCATGCGGCAGTATGGCCCGAAGTTCTGGACCGTATCTATAAGAGCAATATTCGAAATTACTCGATTTACCGTCATAACGACCTCTTATTCTCCTACTTCGAATATGTAGGAGATGATTACGACGGCGATATGGCAAAAATTGGGGAAGATGCAGATACCCAACGTTGGTGGGAGTTAACGATTCCCATGCAGAACGCCTTAGATGATCGGGCGCCAGGAGAATGGTGGAAAACTCTGCCAGAGGTCTTCCATGCTGATTAGCTATAGTTTTTAACCTTAGAGCTAATTTCGCCAATACCTTCAATTCCTGTTACTACGGTTTGACCATCTCGTAGATAGAGCGGTGGATTTAAACCCAGTGCAACACCGAATGGGGTTCCGGTATTAATGACATCTCCTGGAAAGAGTTCCATAAATTGGCTGATGTACCAGACAATATGGTTGATTCCGAATAGTAAATCGCTTGTACGTGAGTCCTGTCGCATTTGACCATCAACGCTGCACCACAAACGCAGATCGTGGGGATTGATTTCATCCGGTGTAACGATTACTGGACCGATGGGGTTAAACGTTGGAAAAGATTTTCCTTTAACCCATTGGCCAGAACGTTCTATCTGCCAATGTCTCTCGCTGACATCCTGGCTAATGGTGTAGCCCAAAATGAACTGTGAAGACTCTTCAGGGCTCTTCAGATAGAGAGCTCGCTTACCAATAACAATTGCGAGCTCGACTTCGTAATCGGTCTTCTCGCTCTGCGGTGGAATGATGATGTCGTCGAAGGGGCCGGTGATGGAATCCGGTGCTTTCATAAAAATAACCGGTTCGGCGGGGGTCTCGGCATTTGTCTCTTTGATATGGAGGAGGTAATTCAGCCCCACGCAGATGATCTTTGTAGGGCGAGCAACCGGAGCGCCGATGCGAAGGGATGACAAGGGCGCATGGGGAAGTGACGAATGGTCTGCGCGAGCGACCTGATCGAGGGCGCCATTTTCTAGGCTGACACGGTCCCAATCTTTGATAAGGCTATCGACAAAGACCGCCCGATCCCCAAGAATTATGGCTGGACGTTCAGCCCCAGCCTTGCCTACGCGAGCGATTTTCATAGCCCCACCCTATCTTCTAAAAAATCGATATCAATAATTATCCAATATCCTATAGACAAATCCTCGAATCCCATCCAATATATCCCAAGTACAGACCTCCGATGGGAATGTACCGGCGAAGACAACTTTTGAAGAAGTAATTCTTCACGAGTTAGCAGCGCTAAAACTTAGTTAATAAGGAGTTCGAATGGACATTAATCAGATAAAACTATCTGTTAAGTCGCTGAAAGTAATTGGCGTTATTTCAGCGGCATTTGCATTGGTTCTTAGCCAGCTCGCCGTAACCCCTGCGAGAGCAGCTTTGGGTACAGCACCGGTTACATTAACAGTGCAGTATGAAACCACAGGAGATCGACCAGAAGAAGAGTGGCATGCAGTTGTTGCTGCCTTCACAAAGAAGTATCCAAATGTGACTGTTAATTTCAGCGCAATCACCAATGAAGCAAA
>Ga0114958_10002051_pt1 | contig 15376 bp, 9 predicted proteins | sample C_130208_EF_Meta_FD_89577 | JGI IMG/M metagenome (GOLD analysis project Ga0114958, IMG submission 89577) | Freshwater microbial communities from Lake Croche, Canada to study carbon cycling - C_130208_EF_MetaG | ecosystem: Environmental > Aquatic > Freshwater > Lake | place: Lake Croche, Canada...
GTAGCTCTGGCTTAACGCCAGCGCCCGAGCTGTGCGACTCGGGCTGCCGCTACCTTGCCCTTCCGGGCATTTGCGAATAACTCCTTGAATGTTCATATTCCCAGACCTACAAGGCGCAGAGACGCAGAGAAAAAGGATGAGCTTCCATCCCTCTCTTGGTCTGCTGACCTAACAGTCTCCAGTTAGGCTAGGCCTTCGGCGAAGCCGTGATGTGTTCCGTGATGATGGTCTTGCCTTCCTCGACCTTTTTCTCCTCGATCGGCTGGGCCGCGGGGACATGAGGGGTGACCTTCCAGAAGGCTGCGAGATGACGCTTCCAGTCGGCGAGGATGTGTGCGGCCAGCGGGCTGCCGGTCTTCTCCTGATGTTTGATGACGAGATCCTTCAGCTTGGCTTCGTCCTCGGCGGAGGTAATCCGGTCGGCTCCGACGAGCTGGTCGTTGTAGCGCCCGAGGAACTTGTCCTCCAGATCAAGGACGAAGGCCTCGCCGCCGGTCATGCCCGCGCCGAAGTTCTTGCCCGTGGAGCCAAGGACCACAACGGTGCCGCCGGTCATGTATTCGCAACCATGGTCGCCGATCCCCTCGACGACGGCAGTGCCTCCCGAGTTGCGAACGCAGAAACGCTCGCCAGCACGGCCATTGGCAAAGAGGTGTCCAGCGATGGCTCCATACATGACGGTGTTGCCGATGATGCTGTTCTTCTCGGGGACAAAGCGGTGATCGGGCAGAGGTCTGACGATGATCTCTCCTCCGCTCATGCTCTTGCCAACATAATCATTTCCCTCGCCCGTGAGGACGAGTTTGAGGCCCGGAGCCAGGAAGGCTCCGAAGCTCTGTCCTGCGGTGCCGGTCAGGTCGAGTTCGAGGGTTCCTTCGGGAAGGCCCTCTTCGCCGTACTGGTAGGCGATCTCTCCCGAAACCTTGGTGGCCAGCGAGCGGTTCGTGTTGTCGACCTTGTAGGAAAGCTTCACGGGCTTTGCATCGCGGATGGACTCCTCGGCATCTTGCAGGATGATGTCATCGAGCGGTTGGTCGTGTTCGGGATCGTTGCGGTCGCGCGTGGCGTAACGGACGGCCGTCGGATCATCCTTCACGACATCCTTGAGGAGGCGTGAGAGGTCGACGGTATTGGCCTTCGGATGACCCTCGATGTGCTTCTGGCGGAGGCACTCGGTGCGGCCGACCATCTCGTCGATGGTACGGAAGCCGAGGCGAGCCATGATGCCCCGGACCTCTTCGGCAACGGCGTTGAAGAAGTTGACGACATTCTCGGGCTTCCCTTTGAACTTTCCGCGGAGACGATCGTCGAGGGTGGCGACGCCGACCGGACAGTTGTTGAGATGGCACTGGCGGACATAGACGCAGCCCATAGCAATAAGGGCGGCGGTTCCGAAGTTGTACTCCTCGGCACCGAGCAGTGTGGCGTGGATGATGTCCTCGCCGGTCCGCATCCCGCCATCGGTTCGAAGCGTGACACGGTTACGGAGGCCATTCAGCAGCAGGACCTGATGGGTCTCGGCGACGCCGAGTTCCCAGGCGCCACCCGCGTGTTTCACAGAGCTGAGCGGCGAAGCGCCGGTTCCGCCGTCGTGACCGCTGACCAAGATGATGTCGGCATGAGCCTTCGCCACGCCTGCGGCCACAGTCCCGATGCCCGCCTCAGCGACGAGCTTCACAGTGACGCGTGCACGGGGATTGACCTGCTTGAGGTCATAAATGAGCTGGGCCAGATCCTCGATCGAGTAGATGTCGTGGTGAGGCGGCGGCGAAATGAGAGTGACGCCGGGGACCGAGTTGCGGAGCTTGGCGATGTAGGCGGTAACCTTGTGGCCGGGAAGTTGTCCACCCTCTCCGGGCTTGGCGCCCTGGGCCATCTTGATCTCGATCTCTTTGGCGCTCGCAAGGTAGGCGGCATGCACGCCAAAGCGACCGGAGGCAATCTGTTTGATGGCGCTGTTGGCCCAGTCGCCATTCTCCTGACGCTTGAAGCGGCGAGGATCTTCGCCACCCTCACCGCTGTTCGACTTCCCGCCGATGCGGTTCATGGCGATCGCCAGAGTCTCGTGGGCCTCGGGGCTCAGGGCTCCTAGCGACATGCCGGCCGTGGTGAAGCGACGGCGGATTTCCTCGATCGACTCGACCTCCTCGATCGGCACCGGGCCGGAGGGGAGGGCGACGAACTCGAGCAGGTTGCGCGGGGAGTGAGGGGTCGAGGCCAGGACGGCATCGACATAGGCCTTGTAGTCCTCAGGCTTGTTGGTCCGGACGAAGCTGTGGAAGTTCTTGATGACCGGCGGGGTCACGGCATGGAGCTCACCGCCGCGTCGGATGCGGTAGAAACCTGGGTCTCCGAGCTGGAGTGCGGCGGCCTCCTTGCCTTCCTCGACGGGTAGAGGAGAGCCATAGGCCATCTCGTGGCGGGCTAGGGACTCGCGCGCGATCTCCTCGAAACCGACGCCCTCGATCTGGGTGGGGGTTCCGGTGAAGCACTCCTCGACAAGTTTGGTCGAGATGCCGGTCGCCTCGAAGGTCTGGGCTCCGCGGTAGCTGCCGATGACGGAGATGCCCATCTTCGACATGATCTTGAGGAGGCCGCTTTGGAGCGCCTTCTTGTAGTTGAGTTGGGCGGTGGCGAAGTCAACCTCCACGGAGCCCTTCTCGATCATCTCGCGGATGGTCTCGATGGCAAGGTAGGGATTAATGGCGCTCGCGCCATAGCCGATCAGGCAGGCCATCTGGTGGACATCGCGAGCCTCGCCTGTCTCGCAGACAACACTCACCCGCATGCGCTTGCCGACACGACGGAGATGATGATGGACAGCGCCGACAGCCAGAAGTGCAGGAATCGCGAGGTTCTCCGCATCGATTCCCCTGTCGCTGAGAACGAGTATGCGGGTTTCTTCATCAACAGCCTTCTCGGCTGCCTTGCAGAGTTCATGAACCGCAGTGGCGAGTCCTGTGGGGCCCGAGGATGCCTTCCAGAGTGAGGAAAAGGTGGTCGCCTTGTGTTCCCCGCCAATCTTGCGGACGGACTCCAGCTCCTCATTGAACAATATCGGGGAGTCGAGAGAGACCTGAGATGCATGCTCCGGGGTCTCGGAGAGGAGATTGCGTCTCCAGCCCAGGGTGGTGAAAAGCGACATGACCAGGCGCTCGCGGATCGGGTCGATCGGCGGATTTGTGACCTGTGCGAAGAGCTGACTGAAGTAGGTATAGAGAAGGCGCGGACGCAGGGAGAGAACTGCGAGAGGTGTGTCATCACCCATGGAGCCGACGGCCTCGGCGCCATCCTTGAGCATCGGCTTGAAGATCATGTCGAGCTCCTCGCTGGTGTAGCCGAAGGAGACCTGACGCTGGGTCAGGTCGATGATGTCGAGGTCGCCTTTCGCGGGAGCGAGCTGCTCGGCCTTGAAGGGAGCGAGACGGACACGATGGTCATCCACCATCTTCCGGTAATTGTGGCGTGTCGCGAGCGACTGCTTGATCTCGGTGTCGCGCATCAGGACGCCGGCAGCGGTGTCGATGGCGATCATCTCGCCCGGGGCAAGACGCCCCTTCTCGATGATGGAGTCCTGATCGAGTCCATCGACGCCCATCTCGGATCCAAGACTGAAAATGCCAGTGTCCGTGATCTGGTAGCGGGCCGGGCGCAGACCATTGCGATCGAGGCAGGCACCGATGGTGATGCCGTCGGTGAAGACTAGTGCCGCGGGACCGTCCCAAGGCTCGCAGAGGCAGGTGTGGTACTCGTAGAAGGCGGCGAGCTCTGGGGAGATCTCCTTGTCACCACGCCAGGCCGGGGGAACCAGCATGGTCATCGAGTGAAGGATCGAGCGGCCCGACATAGTCAGGACCTCGAGGACATTGTCCAAACTGGCGGAGTCAGAGCCGCCGAGTTGGATGATCGGGTGAAGCAACTCGATGTCCTCCCCCCAGAAGTCGGCCTTCAGTTCCGCCTCGCGCGCCTGAGTCCAGTTACGATTGCCACGGATGGTATTGATCTCACCGTTGTGAGCTAGGATCCGGAAGGGATGGGCAAGCGGCCAGGTAGGGAAGGTGTTCGTGCTGTACCGCTGGTGATAGACGCAGAGAGCGGTCTCGTAGTCAGGGTTGGCGAGGTCGGGAAAGAACTTCTCGAGTGACGAGGAGACAAGAAGACCCTTGTAGACGATCAGGCGGTGAGACAGGGAGGGGATGTAGAAATCCTCTATTTTGTCGGCGGCCACGCGCTTCTCGATCTCGTTGCGAGCGAGAAAAAGACGTCGCTCGAACTCATCGGCCGTCATCCCCTCGACCTTGCCGACTAGGACCTGCTCGATATCGGGCAGGGTCAGCAGGGCCTTGGTGCCGAGTATCTGCTTGTTGGTCGGAACCTCACGCCAGCCGAAAAGATAGAAGCCCCTCTTTTCCAGAACCTCCTCGGTGATGGCCTTGGCCCGGGCCTTGGCATACTCGTTCTCCTTGGGGAGATACATGACCCCGACGCCGAGATCGGCGTCGCTGTAGAGGGACTTGCCCCAGCTTTCGATAATTGGACGGAAGAGCTTGTAGGGAATCTGGGTCGAGATGCCCGCACCGTCACCTGTCCGGGCATCGGCATCCAGGGCGCCGCGGTGCATCAAGTTGCAGATGGAGCGAAGGCCGATGCGCAGGATCTCGTTGGAGCGCTGGCCGCTGATTTGAGCAACCATGCCGACGCCGCAGGCGTCTTTCTCAAAAGACGGATCATAGAGCGATGTGCTGCTCTGATGGTGGGGTAGGGAATGATTCATCATAAGAATGGGTGCGTGGAATGCAGTTATGGAGTTCGTCGATGCTATTAGCCGAGGCAAAGCAGAGGCGAACCATATAATGTCGTGGATGGTTTCCCTTGCCGCAAGCAAATGGCGTTCCAGACGAGGGATTTTTTATATGCCTGGAAATACCCGACAAGGCACCCTGCCAATAAGCCCTTCCCAGGGTCCGAATTTCCTCCTTTGATGTGCTTCCCGATGGCCTCAGCGTATCATTCCCTTTCCAAGCCCTCCGATGCTGATCGGAACTGGCGCATCTTTCTCTGGTTTCGCGTTCTGTTTTCGGCGCGTTTCTACTACCCGGTGATGGCGGTGCTCTTCCTGGACCTGGGACTGACAGCTATCCAGTACACTCTGCTGAATGTGGCTTGGGCCGCGGCGAGCCTGCTCTCCGACATTCCCGCCGGCGTGCTGGCTGACCGGATCGGACGCAAGCCGCTGCTCGTGGCCGCCGGTTGCTGCATGGTCGCGGAGATGGCCATCCTCTGTTTTGCCCCTCACAACGGGGGACTGGTGCTCTTTCTCTTCTGTCTGGCAAACCGGATTCTGAGCGGTCTGGCCGAGGGGGCCGCGAGCGGCGCCGACGAAGCCATCGTCTTCGACTCACTCGCGGAGAATGGCCGCGAAGGTGAGTGGCATGGCGTGATGGAGCAACTGACCAGATGGCAGTCGATGAGTTTTGTCTTTGTCATGCTGGTGGGCGGAGCGGTCTATGCACCCGATTTTGTGAATGGAGCCCTCGCTTTGGTGGGGATCACAGCCCATCTGGATCAGGCGACCACGCTCCGACTCCCGCTAATCCTAACACTGATCAGCGCCGTGGGAGTGCTGCTCCTGGCCCTGAATTTCCGCGAGCCCCTGCGGCATCAGCCCCACTCCCTGGAAGATCCCGAGGGGCACCGGGCCTCCTCGGCCTTGGGGGCGTTCGCCTTCACGCTCCAGGCAGGACGGTGGCTGCTTGGTAGTCCGGTCGCGCTTTTTGTTGTCTGTGCCGGTTTTGTGCTGGATTGCGTGGTTAGACTCTTCCTTGTCTTCAGCACTTCCTATTTCCGACTGATTGAGATTCCCGAGATTGCCTTCGGGGTGCTCGGTGCCGCTATGGGAGCTATTGGTCTACTTGTTTCACCATGGATCCGCCGGATGGTGACCACCCGCAGCATCGGTGCCAGTTTTGCGATCATGACCGGAGTCGTCTTTGTGGGACTCGTGGGCGTGGCCTTCCATCCTCCATATTGGGGACTGCTCTTCGGCTATCTCCTCTGGGGCGCCATGACAATGATCGGCTACACGGTCTCGACTTATCTCAACCAACTCGTCGACTCGCATCACCGTGCCACCGTTCTCTCGTTCAAAGGTGTAACGATCAATCTCGCCTATGCGGGAATCAGCCTGCTCTTTGCCTTGGCTCTTCGTACGGTTCCCGGCTCGAATGCGCAGGAACAGCTGGGTCACGCCTTCGGATTTCTCCCGTTCTGGCTACTGCTGACCTGCGGCATCCTTTTCTTTGCATTCAGGAAGCATCTCTCCCTGCTCAATGCTCCCTCCGTTCATCCCGGGCAATGATCTTGGCCTTTAACAAACCTTACGGCGTGCTCTCGCAGTTCACGCCGGATGGATCGTTAAACCGGACTCTTGCGGAGTTTGGCTTTCCTAAGGAGGTTTACCCGCTGGGCCGACTGGATGCTAATTCCGAGGGACTCCTGTTGCTGAGCGACGAAGCGGGTCTTAACACGCGTCTGCTCGATCCGGAACATGGCCATTCACGGATCTACTCGGCCCAGGTGGAACGAATCCCAACCCCCGAAGCACTGGCTCAACTTGCTGCCGGCGTGACGATCCAGGATTACAAAACCCGTGCTTGCAAGGCATGGCTGCTTGATCCCCAGCCCGATCTGCCTCCGCGAGATCCCCCGATCCGCATGCGCAAAAATGTCCCCGATTGCTGGATCGCCCTGGAACTCCACGAGGGTAAAAACCGTCAGGTTCGCCGGATGACAGCGGCTATCGCTCACTCAACGCTCAGGCTTATCAGAAAGAGCATCGGGAAGCTGACCATGGGATCACTTGCTTCTGGTGCCTGGAGAGAACTCTCGATCGAGGAGCGAGAAATGATTTTCCGATAGTTCGGTAAAGGGTCGGTGCTTAAGCTGACGACCCTTCGATCCAGGCAAGAGCTTTGTCGTAACTGCGGCGCTCGAGGTAGTGGTGGAACTGCGGGTCGAGTTGGCTTGCAGGTAACGCAGCGATCAGGGCGTCGATCCGTCCGGAAACCTCGATAAGTCGCTTCAGATGACCCTCGGCATCCCGATCCCTGTGCGCATGATCTGCAATGACCGCAAGGCGCTCACGGAGAGCCTCTGCCAAGGGAACGAATTGAACGAATTGGGTGGAATCAGGGGAGGACATTCTGGCCGTGCTGGCGGAGCAGGTGGTCGCAGAGCACGAGATGTACCATCGCCTCGACCATAGGGACGGCGCGCGGCAGGACGCAGGCATCGTGGCGCCCGCGTGCAGCAAACTCGGCAGCCTCTCCCTCTACGGTGACTGTCTGCTGAATCTTCGCAATCGTGGCGGTCGGCTTGAAGGCGACACGGAAGAAGATGTGCTCGCCATTGCTGATGCCACCTTGGATGCCGCCGGAGCGGTTCGTGGCCGTGGAGACTTTCCCCTCCTCAATGACGAAGGCGTCATTGTGCTCGCTGCCAGTGAGGCGTGTTCCGGCAAAGCCGCTGCCAATCTCAAATCCCTTGGTGGCGGGAAGGCTCATCATCGCCTTGGCAAGGTCTGCCTCTAGCTTGTCAAAGACGGGCTCGCCCAGAGCGGGAGGGACTCCGCGAACGACGCACTCGATGGTGCCGCCAATGCTGTCGCCCTGGGATCGGACTTCCTTGATGCGGGCGATCATCGCCTCGGCGGCTTTCAGATCAGGGCAGCGCACCGGGGTGGCATCGACCTGAGCGGTCGTTACGGTCGCTTGGTTGACTTCGGAGTCCAGATTGTGGATGGAGCGGACGTAGGCGACGACCTCATAGGCCGGGTGAAGCGTGCGGATTACCTTGCGCGCCACGACGCCAGCGGCCACACGGCCAATGGTCTCGCGTGCGGAAGAGCGTCCACCGCCTTCCCAGTTCCGGATGCCGTACTTGCTCTGGTAGGTGAAATCGGCATGCGAGGGGCGGAACATCGTCTCCATCTCGGAGTAGGCCGAGGGGCGCGCATCCTTGTTATCGACGGCCACAAGGATCGGAGTGCCGAGGGTCTGGCCCTGAAATACTCCGGAGAGGATGCGGCACTTGTCCTCCTCCTGACGCGGGGTGACGATGTCGCTCTGGCCTGGGCGACGCCGGTCAAGCTCGACCTGGATCTCCTCCGCAGTGATAGGGAGCCGGGGGGGACAGCCGTCGATGACGCAGCCGACTCCTCCGCCATGGGATTCACCCCAAGTGGAAACACGGAAGAGAGTTCCAAAGATACTGGCCATAAGGGTAATTAGTATGAGTGCTCCGGCAGGTCAACTCACGCAAAATCGCCCTCAATCACCTGCAAGTCGATTGCACGGCGTCTGCAGTTATTTGCGCAAGGCGGCCTCTATTGTCATCTCGAGGCATACTGGTCCGGGAGTTTCCCATGTATTTCTAGGAGAGGTGTGCTTGACGCGCTCGCGCCATGGTTTTATTGCATAGGTTGCAGCTTTACAGATTGCACTCCGTGTCATGGGAGCCCGCCGAGTTCTTCGGAAATGGGTCGTCGTGACGGGGCCTGTCGTCGCATGGCTTCATTTCATTCAAGACCTCCTAACTTTTAGCCTCTTATAATCATCATGTTTGATAAAATATTCGGATTTTTCTCTAGCGACATCGGCATCGATCTCGGCACGGCTAACACCTTGGTTTATGTCAAGGACAAGGGTATAGTCCTTCGCGAGCCCTCCATTGTCGCCGTCAAGGCCGGCACGACCCATGTGCTTGCGGTCGGTGAAGAGGCGAAGCGCATGCTTGGGCGTACGCCCGGTAACATCACCGCGATCCGTCCCCTCAAGGATGGTGTTATCGCCGACTTTGAGATCACCGAGGCGATGCTCCGGCATTTCATTACCAAGGCCCACGGCAACCGTCGGTTTGTCCGTCCCCGTGTCGTGATCGCTGTGCCAAGCGGCATCACTGAGGTGGAGAAGCGCGCTGTGAAGGATTCCGCTATGCATGCCGGGGCCCGCGAGGTTTACCTGATTGAGGAGCCGATGGCTGCCGCGATCGGCGTTGGGCTTCCCGTGACGGATCCGGCGGCCAACATGATCATCGACATCGGCGGAGGCACTACCGAAGTGGCCATCATCTCGCTGGCAGGCATCGTCTTCAGCAGGAGCGTACGCGTGGCGGGCGACGAACTGGACGACGCCATCACTCAATACCTCAAGCGCGCCTACAACCTGCTGATCGGTGAGCGCACCGCGGAGGAGATCAAGCTTCGTATCGGCAGTGCCTACCCTCTGGAGAAGGAACTCACCATGGAGGTCAAGGGGCGTGATCAGGTCGCCGGACTTCCCAAGACTATCACCATCACGTCGCAGGAGATCAGGGAGGCTCTCATGGAGCCGGTCTCGCGTATCGTCGAGGCGGTCCGCATCACTCTCGAGCGCTGCCCGCCGGAGCTCTCCGCCGATCTCGTCGACCGCGGAATTGTTCTGGCAGGCGGCGGGGCCCTTCTGCGCGGGCTTGACAAACTCATCGCCGAGGAGACGGGACTTCCGGTCCACGTGGCCGAGGATCCTCTCAGCGCAGTAGCCGAAGGAACCGGCAAGGCCCTTCAGGAAATCGAGTTCCTGCGTGCCGTCGCTGCGGTTGATCGTCCCAGGGCCTGAAGCCGATTCCGGGATGGCGGAGTAATCCCCGCCCGGATCTCATGCATTCCCTTTCCGGGGCCACTATCAGGAAATCACTAGAAGGAACACCATCGGGATGAAAAAAATCCAGATCGCCTCCCTTGTCGTTCTCGTCGTTGTCGCGATTGCCGTCTGCCTTCTCGAGTCCGGCGCGCTGACATTGCTCCAGTCCCGACTGCTCGGAGTCATCTCGCCGATCAGCCGTTCCGGGAGTGCAGTAAAAAACAGCATCGGCAGTCTCGGCAAGGATCTCCTGTCGTTGGATCAACTCCAGGTAGAGTATGAGCGGGTGCTTGCCGAGAACCGAAAACTCCGCGCGGAGAACAACGGGTTGCGTGATCTCCAGCATGACAACGATCATCTCCGACAGGTCCTGGGTTATCGCGAACGCTCCTCGTTCCGTCTCGTTCCTGCACTGGTGCTGGGCCATGATGCCGGCGTCTGGTGGAGCACGATCAAGATCAACCGGGGTTCTGCCGATGGCGTCGCGCCCGACATGCCGGTGATTACGGATAAGGGGCTGGTTGGCAAGGTGTCAGGCGTTTCCAGCAATCTCTCCGAGGTGCTTCTGATCACTGATGAAAACTGCAAGGTGGCGGCCAAGGTGGAGGGAACCAAGGAGCAGGGGATCAGCGCCGGGTCGCGTGACCCGGTCGGTGAGCTGAGGCTAACGTTTTTGAGCAAACTGGCTGATCTTCAGCCCGGGCAGAAAGTTTACACAGCGGGTGTGAGCGGAGGGATCTTCCCCTCAGGCATCGCTCTCGGCACGGTGAAAAGTTTTCACGCCCGCGAACTTGATGGCGAAGCCATCCTCGAGCCCTCCGCCGATCTCGGCACGCTCGAGGAGGTATTCATCGTCACCGGCGCGAAATGAGGCAAGGCATCCTTTTTATCATTCTCCTGCTTCTGCTGCCGTTTGCCGTGGCCGTCCAGGATCTGCTGCCAGCCATTCCGCCCTTCCAAGCTAGGATCCTGCTGCTGCCCGTGGTTTTTTGTTTCGGAGTGATAGCTCTGCCACTGGTGCCCGCGCTCTTTTTTGCGATGGCGACTGCCTTGGTCCAGGGACTCGTGTTACTGCAGATCCAGTCTGGGCAGGCGGAACTGGGACTTACGGTGCCAGTTGTGTTTTTTCTGGTCTGGGCGATTGTTCTCCAGATGGCAAGTGAGGCGACCCATGGGATGAGATGGGAGGTTCACGCCCTTGGGAGTGCTGTTGTGACATTGACCCTACTGAGCGTCGAATTTCTGGTGCTCTGCGTCAGACGGGGAGGCTTTCCGCTGGAGATGACGGTTCTGCTGCGGATCTTGATTCCCTCCGTGGCATCACTGCTGATTGCGCCGCTGCTTTACTTCGTGCTTCGGAACCTCGTGCCGGTGTTCATCGAAGAAGCCAATCTTGCAAAAAAAACCAATTTCAGCAGGTAAGGCCATGAAATCGCCCGACGACTCGCTACGAAAGATTCTCATCCTCGGGAGGATTCTAGCTTTTGCACTCCTCCTGCTTCTGGTGCGAATGTGGTACGTCCAGATTTACAAATACGCCGACTACAAGGCCCGTATCAAGGGGCACTCCCGGCTTACGGTCCGTCTACCGGCTGTGCGAGGCGAGATCTGCGACCGTAGGGGGGTGCCGTTGGTTGAGAACCGAGCCAGCATGGAGGTGGAGTTCTACCTGCCTGATATCGTCCGTGCCTGGAAGGAGGAACATGACCACGTGCCCATCACCAATTACTGGGGACTCGACCATGGGATGAGGGCACGCAAATCCGAGCCTGACATCGTGAAGATCGTCAACGAGTCGATCGTTCCTCACCTCGAGAAGCTGGGGCTTGCCGGTGACTATAATAGCCGCAAGCTGCAGGTGCATTTCCGCGATAACGCAGAGGTTCCCTATGTCTACCGGCAGGACCTCGATTTCGAGACTATGGCCCGGTTCAGCGAAAATAGCCTCGATCTTCCGGGTGTCACGGTGACGCTCAAGCCAGTTCGGCACTACGTCTACGGGGCCCTGGCCGCTCATCTCTTCGGTTATGTCGGCCTTCCCAAGGAGATCGACAAGGAGGAGGCGGCTCAGTTCAACTTCTACCAGCCCGATGTGGAAGGAAAGGCGCAGATCGAGCAGGCCTACGACGATGTTCTGCGCGGAAAGCCGGGAACCAAGTTTCTTCAGCGCAATGCCCACGGGGTGATCGATGGGGAGACCAAGAGGATCGAGCCGAAGCAAGGCTCTAAAGTCTGTCTTACTATCGATGCACGCATCCAGACTATCGTGGAGAAGGCCCTCCGTGTCGTCGGTCGCGGGGCGGCCATCGTCCTCGATCCGAATTCCGGAGAGATTCTTGCCATGGCCTCGGTGCCCTCCTTCGATCCGAACCAGTTTGTCCCCTCGATCTCCAAGGCCGACTGGGAGAAACTCGCCAAGGACCAGACCGCCCCCCTCATGAACCGAGCCGTGAACGCCTACGCGCCCGGATCTACCTTCAAGCTCTGCACGGCGCTCTCCGGGATTCGCGCTGGCGTCGGCGATAGTCAGTTCGAGTGCACGGGAGGCGTCCAGTACGGCAACAAGTACATGAAGTGTTGGGTACTCACTGCCAAGCCTCCCATGCCGCCCCATGGCCGCCAGGACCTGACCACGGCGATCAAGAATTCCTGCGATCCCTTCTTCTACCAGTACGGCAATGCCGCAGGAATTGATCAAATTGACGCGGTAGGTGGCATGCTTGGTCTGGGCCAGAAGACGGAACTCCCACTTAACAACGTGGCCTCGGGTGTGATGCCGGGAACTGCTTGGCTTGCGCAGAATTACCCCCACGAACGTTGGAGCCCCGGCTACACGGCCAACACCGCAATCGGTCAAGGCTTTGTCCTCGCGACCCCGCTGCAAGTGGCGAACATGGCGGCGACTGTTGCAAACGGTGGCATCGTTTATCAGCCACACCTCGTCGAGAAGGTCGTGAGCCAGGATGGCGCGGTGGTCAAGGAGGAGCCGGCGAAGGTCCGCACCGACTTTCTGAAGGAGTCAGGAATCACTGCCGATCAGTTCGAGAAAGTACGCAAGGGAATGTGGCGGGTCGTCAATGACCGGGACGGCACCGCCCGCAAGGCACGGGTCAAGGATGTGCAGGTGGCGGGGAAGACCGGCACGGCGCAGTTCTGGCGCAACGGCATCAAGGACTACCACACCTGGTTCATCTGCTTCGCCCCTTATGATAAGCCTCGCTATGTCATTTGCGTCTTTGTCCAGGGGGGTAAATCCGGCGGTTCCGTGCCCGCTCCGATCGCCGCCAAGATCTTGGAGCAGATCTTTGCCATGGAAAAGGGCCAGGAAGTCAAACTGGAGTCCCTTTCGTCTGCCATTGGTAACTTCCAGCCGATCGCCGGAATCGACTTTGCCAAGGATCTGCCTGCCCAGTACGGCGGGGATACGGCTCCCGCACCCGAGGCTAATGGTGAGGAATCTCCCGAGTCCGGGAACGGATCCAACGGCGGCATTCCTGCGGCCAAGCCCGATATCCAGGAGGATGCCGACAGCCACGTGAAGAACCGGAAACCACAGGCTCTGGGAGGACTTCAGAAATTCTTCAACTTCCTAGGCGGCGGCCGTTCTGCCGTGCCCAAACAATCAAACTAAGAAACCTGAAACCTGAGACTAGAAACCTGAAAAATTCACCAATCATCAACCCTTAACCCAACCTAAAAACATCCCTCCGAGATCTGTACTCCCAACCTTGCATCGCCGATCTATTCGGCCATTCAGGTTTCAAGTTTCAGGTCTCACCCTTCATCAACCTGACCTAACAGTCTTCAGCCTAAACCCCTAATAACCTAATTCCATGAGCATCATTGAAACCGTCAAACGCCTTCTAGGCGTCAAAAAGTCAGGCCCTCGCATCGAGCTAATCGTCAGCTGCGAGAAACTCGAGAAACGTGTCGCCCTCCTCGAGGATGGCAAACTGGAGGAATACTCCATCGAACGCGACAGCGAGCGTAACATCGTCGGCGGCATCTTCAAGGGCAAGGTCCGCAACATCGAGCACGGCCTCAAGGCCATGTTTGTGGACATCGGCTTCGAGAAGAATGCCTTCCTCCACTTCTGGGACGCCATCCCGGCGGCTCTTGATAGCGGCATTGAGACTGTCCAGCGCGCAGGAGGAGGCAACAATCCGAAAAAGAAGCCGCAGATCACGGCCAAGGACATTCCGAATGTCTATCCCGTCGGAAGCGAGATCATGGTTCAGGTATCCAAGGGGCCGATCGGCACCAAGGGCCCCCGGATCACGACCAACATCTCGATGGCTGGCCGTTACATGGTTCTGATGCCCTTCAACGACCAGTGTGGAATTTCCCGCAAGATCGAGGATCCTAAAGAACGCGCGCGTCTTCGTAAGATCCTGACCGAACTTACCCTGCCCGAGGGAATGGGCATCATCATCCGCACTGCGGGAGAGAGCCAAAAGGCCCGTTTCTTCGTCCGTGATCTCGGCTTTCTTCTTGACCAGTGGCGTGAAGTGGAGAGGGGGATGGCAGAGAAGCAGGCCGCCAGCACGCTGATTCTCGAGCCCGACCTCGTCGACCGTACGGTCCGCGATCTCCTGACCGAAAGCGTCGACGCAGTGCATGTCGATGACATCAAGGCCTGCGAACGTATGCAGGAGCTGGTCGGCCAGATTTCCAAGCGCGCCAAGAAGTCGATCCACTTTTACAGTGGCCAGAAGCCGATCTTCGACAACTTCGCAGTCCAGCCCCAGATCGATAATGCCTTCCTGCGTCAGGTCTGGTTGCCGTGCGGCGGGTACCTCGTCATCGACGAGACGGAGGCCATGATCGCCGTCGACGTGAACACAGGGCGCAACAAGGGCAACAAGGACATGGACAAGACCATCTTCCAAACCAACATGGAGGCGACCGACGAGGTCGCCCGCCAGCTCCGTCTCCGCAATATCGGAGGTCTGATCGTGGTCGACTTCATTGACATGAAGAACCGCAAGGACCAGCAGGCCGTCTACCAACGCATGCGCGATCGGCTGCGCCGCGACAAGGCCCGCACCCATGTCCTCCCGATCTCCGCGCTCGGCCTCATGGAGATGACCCGTCAGCGTGCCCAGGAAAGCCTTTCCAGCTCCCTCTACACGAACTGCTCCTACTGCAACGGCAAGGGGGTCGTTAAGAGCCAGATGACCATGAGCGTCGAACTCCAGCGAGCGCTGCACACCCTCATGAAGCGCCACCAGGAGGAGATCCACGAGTTCAAGGTCACCGTCCATCCCGAGCTTCTCAACCGCCTCCGCACCGAGGACGAAGAGCTTCTCATTGATATCGAGCGCAAGTATTCCGGCCGCCTGACCTTCAAGTCCGACCCGACACTGCATGTCGAGAAGTTCACCGTAGCGAATGCGCAGACGAACGAGGAACTGAAAGTCTGACCGGCGGGTGCTTTTTGCGGAGAGCATCGTTGTCGCTCGGTCGGCACAGGATAACTAAGCCCTCCCTCGCGCGCCTTGCTCTCCATCAAAAATCCCTGCGCCTGCAAATTGCATGAGATAGTGTAGTCACGAGATGAGATTCTGTGTGTAAGTAGTCGATGGAAGAACCAAAAGCCTATCGACGACATGATATAACTGATCGAGTATGGGAGCTGCTTGAGCCGCGTTTACCGGGTCGGAAAGGAGTCTGGGGAGGCAGGGCATATGATAATCGCA
>Ga0114958_10002052_pt1 | contig 15368 bp, 17 predicted proteins | sample C_130208_EF_Meta_FD_89577 | JGI IMG/M metagenome (GOLD analysis project Ga0114958, IMG submission 89577) | Freshwater microbial communities from Lake Croche, Canada to study carbon cycling - C_130208_EF_MetaG | ecosystem: Environmental > Aquatic > Freshwater > Lake | place: Lake Croche, Canada...
TCTCCTATTATTTCTTTAACATCGGGATAACAATTTGCTAATCTACCTTTATTATCATAAACATTATTATTATTAATTGTCCAACTAATATCTTTAATTTCATTAAAATTTTCATCATTAGCACAATTAAATGGCCATAATGTAGAATCTAAATCAAAAACAATTAATTTAGGTATCTTATTTTTAAAATCTAGATATTTACTCTTATATTTCAAATACTTTTCTTCAAAAGTCATATCTATATATACATAGAAAATAAATTCTAAAAATTGAATATTTTATTGTAAATAACTATTAATTTAAATATATGCTTACATTAAAAACACAAATTACTATATTTATTTTAGTTTGTTCTATAATTAGTAATGTTCCGCGTTTTGTAGAAAAATATAATGAATTATATGATAAAGAAACTTCAAATTGTACCAATAAATTCTTTGAAGGAGTTAATGAAAATATTATATCACAAAATGGTACTATAGATTATTTACCTAGTAAAGAACAAACTAAAATAAATTTAGAAACATATAATTTTTTATGTAAAAATATTAAGAAAAATATCAAAAATATTTTATGTAATGAAGAATTAATAAATATAGAAGATAATAGAACTAAAATAAAATTATTTTTATATAATTGTAATATGTGTTTAAATAAAAAAAAATATTTTGATAAAAAAATTATAACTAATGAATGTGAATTATATAAAAAAGAGTGTGATTTATTATGTTTTTTAAATATTTGCTTTGGAAAAATTGCAAATAATATAATCTATGTTAATAAAATATTTTTATTACTAATTTTTTTGTTATGGTTTGGTCAATTCATTAAAAAATCAATAATTATTATTAAAATTAATAATTTGACTAAAGAAATTAAATCAGATGATATGTGTAGTATATGTTTAGATGATTATAAAGAACCATCTAAAGTTATACAATTAAAATGTTCACATTTGTTTCATTATAATTGTATTTATGAATGGATTTTTAATAAAAATTCTTGTCCAGTATGTAGAAAAACTATATTTATGTAGAAAAACAGTTTTTTTAATTTATTTTATTATTATCTAATTTTCCTAATATAATTCTTTTTGATGATACTGGTAATCTTGGTTCCATTGGATAATTTTCTTTTAAATCTGAGTTACAATTATATATTGCTGGATTATATGGTAAAATAGCATCAAAATCATCAATTAATTCAATTAATGGAATCATTAATAATTCATTATCAATAATTAATTTTATTTGATAATTTGTATATTTCCAATTACAAGAACGATAAGTTCTACCATTCCATTTTCTTACAAATGTATTTTTAATATTATTATCATTTGTATTTACTAATAATACTTTTTCAAATATTATATTATTTAAAGGCCATACTATATTAGCTGGCATCTGTAATGTTGCAAATTCTTGAAGTATATCATTTTTATAAATCTTATATCCTAAATTAACATAAGAAATACCAAAGAATGGAGGAAAACATTGTTGTCTATCCATTTATTTTTTTATTATATATAAACATTTATATATAATAAAATTATTTACAATTTTTTAAGAGTAGAACTTAAAAAGTTTTCAAGTTCTTTAAAAATTCTTGATTAAATTTCCATGCAGCTGTTGCACCAACTAATTGAGCTAAGAGATAAGCTAAGAATAAACCGAATGTTAATTTATTTTCTAATAACATAACAAAAGATACTGCGGGATTGTAATGTGCACCAGATACGCTATTACCAAAATAAATGGCTGCGAGTAAAGCAATAGCAACAGATTGGGGACCAAGTGTGTTATCAGCTAAAGTATGTAAGATTACGGATAAAAAGAAGAAAGTACCAACTGCTTCTACAACATATTTGTTAATATCAGACATTATATAAATATATATATATATTATTTTAAAAAAATAAAATTTTTTATAGATAAAATTTTTGATATTGTATAGTATTATAATGATACTATTATATCCACAAATATTTACTGGTTTTTTAATTTATGCTTATTTTTTTTGTTCAATGGAAAATACTTGTTATCGTAATGATACATTTAGTTTAACACCATTATTCACCGTAGGTTTATACGGACCAATAAAAAGTGCTTATTTATTACTAATTAATGATAATTTTACGACTTTTATTGAATATGTATTTTATACATTTCTTAGTTTAAATAATATTTTTGGAGCACTATTTTTCACATATTATATGCATTTAATTTTTAAAATGAACAGATTAAATTTTATATTTTTGTTTTAAAAAAATTGCTTTTTTAAGTAATTAATAATTTTTTAATATTATAATGGAACAATCAAAGCAGAATATTGTATTAAATACTAATGATATAGGTTCAAATATATTTATATGTCATAAAATTGCTGAAGAATTTATTGGTAAATTTTACAGAACAACAACACATATAAAACCATCTGATTATAAAACTCATAATTTTGAAAATTATATATACAAATATATTTCAATTTTATCATTTTCATATGCTGGTGAAAATAATAAATTTATTGGTATTTCTGAAGATGGAACAATAACAGAAATAACAGAACATTTTTTTCCACAAATGATGATAATTAAATTAAATGAATATATGAAATTTCTTCTACAAAAGAAGATATAAAAAATTGCTTATATTTTATTTTATATAAATATTTTATAATTAATGTTATCTGTAATAGTTATTGGCTCTGGTCCTGCGGGACATACTGCTTGTATATATTTGTCTCGTGCAAATTTAAAACCATTGATGTTAGAAGGAGATTCTCAAGGATTAGTTGTAGCGGGTGGTTTATTAACAACAACTAAAACTGTTGAAAATTATCCAGGATTCCCTAATGGTATAGAAGGAATGGAATTAACAAATAACTTTCGTGAACAAAGTATAAAATATGGTACAACTATTTTACCTGAAACAGTAGTATCGTTAAATAAACAAGATGATAATAGTTTTGTTATAACAACTAAAGAGCACGATTATCGTTGCAAAAGTATAATTATTGCTACAGGAAGTACACCTAAACGTTTATATGTTCCTGGTTATGATACATTTTGGCAAAAAGGTATTAGTACTTGTGCTGTTTGTGATGGAGGTCTTCCTTGTTTTCGTAATAAACCTATTGCAGTTGTAGGCGGTGGTGATTCTGCTTGTGAAGAAGCATTACATTTAGCTCATACTGCTTCTCATGTATATTTAATTCATCGTAGAGCGACTCTTCGCGCAAGTCAAATTATGACACGCAGAGTTTTAGGACATTCTAAAATTACTATGATATGGAATTCTGAAGTAAATGAAATAAAAGGAAATGAAAGTGTAGAAACATTAATTTTAAACAATTTACAAACTAATCAAACAAGTGAATTAAAAGTTAGTGGATTATTTGTTGCTATTGGTCATACTCCAAATACAGAATTCCTAAAGGGAATTGTAGAACTTGATAACGAAGGATATATTGTAACATCTCGTGATATGAAAACAAATATTGATGGTATTTGGGCAGCTGGAGATGTACAAGACCATAAATATAGACAAGCAATTACTGCAGCAGGAAGTGGATGCACAGCAGCTTTAGAAGTAGAAAGATGGTTAAGTTTACAATAAAATTTATTTATAAATAAAATAATTAGCTATTACTTGTACCTCCTCCCCTTGTACTACCTCCACCTCCCCCTGCACTACCTTCGCCTCCCCCTGCACTACCTCCACCTCCCCCCGTTTTTCTCCAAATAGTTGAACCACTCAAAGGTGGTTTAGAATAACTTGTTACATAATTTCTTTTAGGATTATAATCACCCTTATAGTCTCCATCTTCATCTTGTTTCTTTGGTGCATAATTCCGTCTATTATTATAATCTCCTTGATTTGATTGTCTACGTGTATCAAAATCAAGATTTGTATATGATTCATCATTCTTTGTAATAGTAGCAAAGTGTTTAGCCAAATCTGCAAGTTTATTATGATAACTTAATTGCTCAGTATAAATAGGCATTAACTTTGGAAATGTTCTAATTCTGAACTTTAGAATCATATCAATTTCTTTCTTATTTTCATTAAGAATTCGCAAAAAATGATTTTGCTTTTTATACCATATTTTAGAATGAGTATATTCACAACTTGAATTATTGCAACTTTCTGAATGATGACACATAGAACGCTTCAGAGGCAAAGGCGGTTCCATAATAAGATTATCATTCTTAAACTGTTCATCAAAAGTAAACATTGAAGATGAACTTTCTAAATCAGAAGCAAGACTTTCTAGTTCATTATCTAATTGTTCTGGTTTTAATCCTGGAGGAATATATCTTGAAGAAATAGGTAATGTTCCTGATGTAGCCATATAAGGTTTAGGTGGTAGGGATGGAAGACTAAAATTAGGTTTAGGTGAATTACCAAAATAAGGTTTAGCTGCAGCATCTAAACCAGGAGGTGGAAAGGATAAAAGGTCAAGTGAACTATTAGCATTAAAATGTTTATCAACACTATAAGCATTAGAAAATTGTTCATTATATAATGAACCAAATAGACCTTCAATATTAGACGAGTGATTGGGAAGAGACATAAAATTAGATTTAATGTAATTTATATGTAAATTATTCAATTTTTTTATATTTATTATAAATGCTAAAAAATTGATTTTTTTAAACGATAATACCTTAATAATATTACTATGAACTATTATTCAAATGATAATAAAATACTACCAAATACTATTAATGGTGATACTATAATTGAGCGTGATTTTCAAGGTAAAAATATAATTTATCGTGTAGAAATTGCTACTTGTATTGATGAAAATTTCTATAGAGATGGTGAAAACAGTGGATTTGATTATACATTTGATATTAGTATGTATGTAATTACTAAATTAGATAATGATTATACTTTCTATATATATAATAGTAATGAGATTGAAGTCTTTAGTCGTAGATTAAATAAATTTAATGCATTTGATAATGAAAAAATTATATATTTTGATAATAATAATATTACATTATCAGAACTTGAAAATATGGAATTAAAAGATAATAATAATTGGTGGTCTAAATACAATATAGCTAAAATATCTGGAGATAAAGATTTATTCATTCGTATGCGAATACTTGCTAAGAAAATTTGGAAACAAAGGAAAAATAATAAAGTACCGTCTAGTGCTTAAGCACTGGCATTCGCGTTTTGTCACAAAACAATAATTAATTTATTTTTTATTGTTTTTTTTGAGAGCTTTTTATTTTACTGATTATTATCTTATTTTGAACATAAACATTACCATAAAATACCTTTACAGTAAATTCATATCTATTTTTATTAATTGTTTTTTTAGTAATATGAATTATATCTGGTTCATCTTTAGTTGGTGTAACTCTAATTATTTCACCATCATCAACACTTTCCATTTGTATCATATGATATTGGAAAGCATAACTAATAACAGCCATTCCTAAATCTTTCTTTTCTGGTTCACTTGCACTTAATGGTTTTATATTAATCATTCCAGTTTCTTCATCAGTTAATATTTCAAATTTAACTTCATAATCTTTCTTAATATTAAGATAAAAATCTTCTAACCCAGCCGTATCACTATTATTAAAATCATCATCACTTTTAATATATTCAGCTGCTGATTTAAACATTTTCACTTCTAAACTAGTAAAGTGTTCATTATTTTTTGTAATTTCAAACGATGAAATTACGCGAATATATCCGATATCATTAATATACTCGCCGTAAGATATATTTGGATATTTATCATATTTATTAATCATATTTACAAATATAGGTAGAATTGTATCAGATATAATTTTTTTATCGTTAGTAGAAATAATATCTTTTTTATCAAATTCAATAGTATTTTCTTTAGTTTCGAGAGAACTTGTAATGTGTACAATTCCTTCATAATTCATTTCTAAATTATCCATTATATTATAAATATCATATGTCTTTATATATATGAATTATTATAATAAATTTAAAAATTGAAATTTATTATAAATATTAAAACATATTTATAGTATGGCTGATACTGAATATGAAATTGTAATGAATAATAACTTAGATAATCTTAAAATTGATATCAATAGTTGTATAAATAATGGAGCACATGTTATTGGTTCCGTTAAATATATTAATAATCATTGGGTCCAGACTGTAACAAGGCGAGACTTTACATTTAGCTCTAATAATCACTTAGAGTATAAAGTGATGACTGGAAATACTATTAATCATCTTCATACTAACGTTAATCAAGTATTGAATCATAAGAATCAAAGATGGCATTGTATTGATGGTGCTTCTATTATTGGAGGGTTTTGGACTCAGACGATTGTTAAGATTTGGAATAGTTAATTATCTTTTTATAAAAGTTAATGGTCTTCCATGATACATTTCTTTAGGAACCCATCTGAAACCAAATTTATTTGGTGGCTTATTATAATATTCATCACTATTAATAATTACATATGGGTCATTTATAATTTGTTCTTGTCTTGTTAATTGTGCATTTTTAACATAAATTATTTTATTTCCAATTTGCATTTTATTATATAATTTCTTATTACGCTCTGATAAAAAATCATATTCCATTGTGCTAATTCTATTAAGCAATTGAGATTCAACACCACCAATTAATGCTTTCAAACGTAAGTATTTTTGTTTATATTTTAAATATTTTTGTTTATACATTATACTATTATACATTATATAATCTAATTTATATATAATGGAATATTATTATAAATATTTAAAAAACTATGATCAAATTGGTGGATGGACTGTTCAAGAATATTTAAAAGATACTAATTATATTGATATTTTTGGTATGCCTAAGCAAACTACTTTAGAACATTTAAAATTATTCTTAATAGATAGACATTTTAGATTTGATAGTATTACTCAAAATAAAAATAATTTTACTGTTCATTTCTCAACTCCTGAAATAGCTTTCAAATCAAGATTTCAATTAATTAAAGTATTAGCTGGAAAACAATTAGGTTTACCCGCATATAATCCTAATTATGTTAAACCTGAACCAGAACATCATAAATCAGTAGATTCAGTTGAATCTGCTACTGAACCTGCTATTATAGTTCCTGTCGAATCTGTTGCTAAAGTTCCTGTTGAACCAAGTAGTATTTTTGGAAGACCACTATTATTTCCACCTATTAAAAAAATTAAATCAGATAAAATAGATACAATAGAAAATGGATTGAGAGAATTTGGATTTAAAAAATTTAATTTAGTTGATAAAGATTCAATAGATAATTATTTTGATTTAATTGTTAAAGATTTAGATAATTTATCTGATTACATAGATGAATTTGTTCCATTTAAACACGGTTATACTTTGAAACACAAGGGTTTATATGGTTCATACTATGATAAAAATTTTATATTAGGTACTTCTTCTGGTTCTGGTTCTTGGAATAATACTTTTACTTGTACAGATGAAAAAGGTAAACAATTTATAATTAAAGAAACAAATACACCAAATATAGAAGGTGAAAAACATTCTTTTTACGAAAATATGAAACATCTTATTTTGTATATTTTAATAAGAAAATATATTGGAAAATTAAAATTTATACCACAAATTTATCATTTAGGTATTATAAGAAAATCGAAAGATAATATTTCAATTATTTGTATAATGGAAAAAGGACAATATATTTTAGGAGATTATATAAATATGGTAAGTTTTGAAAATACTAAAAAAATATTTTTGAAAATTTATAATTCATTATTTATCATTGAAGATAAATTAAAAATTAATTTTAAACATAATGATTTTAAAGAAAATAATATATTAGTTTCGCCGGATGGAAAACCATTATTAATTGACTTTGGATTTTCTGAATTCAAAATTGATAATATTCAATTTCGTACATTATATACTTCTCACGAAAATTTTGATACAGTATCTTATTTTGGTTATAATATTATTCACGATATGATACAATTAATAACATCATTATATAATTCACCTAATTCATCAATTGTTCCATATAAAATATTTGAATTTGTAAAAAATAAAAATACTAATATATTAGATACAGAAATATTAATAAGATATTTAATAGTTAAATTTCCATCAATTTATACAGACGAAAAAGGTACATATATTAAAACAACAAATTTATTAGAAAAAATAAAAAATTTAAGACCTAACGATTTATCTTATTTAAAAAATATGTTTTTAACTTTTTATGAAAAAGGAAAATATGATTTGGTTGATGATAAACTTAAAATTCCTTTATTAAGAGATAAATCAATATTTATAACACCAACAGAATTAGCTGATAATATGGGTATACCTTTATCTTCAGATGATGATAGTTTTGGTAATTTTGAAGAAAAATACAAAAAATATAAAAATAAATATTTAAAATTAAAGAAATCTTTATAAAATTATACAATAAGTTCTTTTAATTTATTATTTCCAGTAATTTCAATAGGGACTATAGTTTTATCTTCTAATTCAATATCTAAATATAATTGAATATTATTTTTAAAGCATTGATTTCTTATTTCTTCAAAAGTCTTTTCTACACTTCCTCTATAAAATGATATACCTAAAGCTTTCATAAAAACATATCTAGAATCATCTTTATCACCGCTTTCTATCTTAATAGCTTCTTTATTATTACTTGATATTATTTTCTTTTTATTATTAATTAAAGTATACACACGTTCTAATAACTTTGTATAGTTTGATATTTTTTCTTCTTTGTTATCTATTTTACATTTTTTAATTTTAGATTTTTTAACATTAATTCTTTTGTTTTGTTTACCTTCTATTTTTTCTTCTTTTTTCTCTTGTTTAACATCTATGTTATTATCTTCTTTAACTTCTAATTTAACATCTTCTTTAACTTCTAATTTTTCTTCTTTTTTCTCTTGTTTAACATCTGTGTTATTATCTTCTTTAACTTTAATTACAAAAATATTATCTTCTTTAAATTTATTATTTTTAATAATTGTATCATATATAATATCTATCATTTTTCTACAGTCACCTTCAAAATGTTCGTGACCATCTATATGTTGTTTAAAATTTTTCTCAAATTCTTTTCTTATTTTTAATTCAATATCAATTAAACTGTCATTGTGACATTCCATTAATAATAATATTTTACTACCTCGTTTATACTCAGTGAATCTTCTAATTCTATTATCTGCTTTTTGTTGTGTCTTTCCAAATTTATAAACATTTTTATTTGATTGATAAAATTCTCTTTCTTGAAGAAGATATATATAGCTAATATCTTCATCGACATCTTCTATTGAATTACCTGTTAAAGCAATCAATTTATTAAGACGGTCTTTTAATAATTTCTCATATTTCTCTTCATCTTCATCATCATCTTCATTTATAATAATATTATCATTAAATTTATATAATTTTCTATCAAACAAAAATATTTCTTTATTAGCTAAATTAAATTGACTATTTGAACTACTTGATATTGTATTTTTAATATCAAAATAAAAGACAACTTTATTGTTTTCTATTTTTGTGTATAAATCAGAGACTGTTATATAACTTTTATTAATTTTACTAATTTTACAATATAAATCTTTTTTGTTAGGTGGTTTACCAATTGATAAATATACGATATCGTTAATTTTAATGTTAGTAATATCGCATCTAATTGTTGGAATTGTTAATACCCCTTCTTGTAAAAATTCAGCATATCTTATTTCATTAGAATCGGAATTCATTTTAATTAATAAGATAATATCTTTTTATAAGTATACACTTTACAATAGAAAAATTGAAATTTTAATGATTTATTAGTTAATAAAGAATTATAATGGCACATATTATGACCGATTCAGAAATTACTACCAAGAAGAATGAAATTAAGGAGAGAATTACTGTACTAACAGATTTAAAGAAGATTTTCGAGTCTGAAACTCAAACTGGTGAAACAATTCGTGAAATTTCAAAAATTGATTCAGCTATTGAGGATCTTAATCTAAGACTTACTAATTTTCGTCGTATTGAGTTGGAACGTTATAATAAGAAACGACGTGACAAGGAAGGTGAGAATGAAAAAGAACAACGTCGCTTGCGTGAACAAGAGCGACGTGTTCAAGAGCGTCGTGAACAAGAGCGGCGTGTTCAAGAGCGACGTGAATTAGAGCGTCGTGAACAAGAAGTTCGTGAGCGTGAGCGTCGTTATCAAGAGCGTCGTGATCAAGAAAATCGTGAAATTGCACGACGTGAATTAGAGCGTCGTGAACAGGAAGTTCGTGAACGTGAGCGTCGTTGTCGTGCCCCAATTGGAATCATTTTACCAATGAGAGGTAATTTTATGGCACCAATTGGTATGGGATTTGGGCATATGGTAGGTGGTTTTCCTCATCCTGTAAGTGTTGGACACCATAACTCACATTTAATGGAAGCAATTAGGCCACATACTTCAACTACATTTGGTCTTCAACGTCTAATTGGGCCTCCTATCAACTTTCGAAACAATTAATTAATTTATTTATAAAAAAATTGAATTTATTAATCTTAAATGTATTTAATGATTATTATGCAACCAATTAAAAATTATGCACATTATTATGAAAATGGATTTTTATCTTCAAGTAATGCTGAATTTAATTCAACATTGACATTTCTATTAAATAATCCTGGTGATAGGTCTTCTATTATTTTTGAATTAATGGATTACATTAATGCAAACGAACATATGTTTGATTATATTTTCTCAACTCCTTTTAAATATAAAGTTAAGAGAAATAAACATATTATCATTGATTATATTCACAAAAGAATTATTGTTGCTCCATATTTTCAAAATGAAATGCAAGCAAAAAATTTTAATTATTCAATTCCATCAAATGCAAAATATGGTTTATTTAATAGTTTTGTAATTCATAATTTAAAGACAACACCATATACTGATTTTTTAAATAAAATAAATACTAACCCTTTACTATTTAAACACATTTATTTTCTTCACAAAAATCTAATTGATTCAAATTCTAATCTAATTTGTAATTTGGATGATTTATCTTTAAGTTATAAAAAACCAATTCAAAATGAAATTACAATTTATTTTGATAAAATTGAAGATAAAGCAGATCCAGGTAGAAAGGATGTAATTCGCGAACCAAAATCATATTGGACAACAGCATACAAAAATAAAACTAAAAATGTAGATTTTAATCAAAATTTTGAATATTTCTTGGATAACTCCAAAGAAAGAACTCCTAATATTTTTAAATATATTAACTTTGTTAATTGGAAGAGAACTTTATTTGATTATGTTGTATACTCTCCTTTTAATGATAAATTAAAGACCCTAACTGATTTATATGTTGATCCTTTTAAGAAAAAAATAATTCTTTTTCCTATTTTCAATTCAATGGAAGATGTATTAAAATTTGATATAAATACAAATAAAAATCAAATTTATTATTATCACTTCGAAAATTATTTATTTGAGAATTTAAATGATGATATTCCTAATAATAATTTAATTTCTCATATTAATACGAATCCATATTTGTTTTCTTATGTTCATGAATATTATATAAAGAATATTGAAAATAATAAAAATTTATATTTTGATACTATTAACACAACTTTAATATATAAGTTGAATATAAATGATGATTTGCTTACTTCTAATACTAATTCATCTAAATTAAACACATCTGCTAATACAATTAATTACAACGATTGGTTTACAAGTGAAGCCTTTTTTGATATGAACGAATTCATTACGAAAAACTTAAATAATTTTCCAAAAAATGAATTCGTGGATTATATAAATACTAATAATGAAATTTTTGAATATATAACAAAATATTATATATTTAATGATTTATTAAATAAAAATAAATATTTGACTATCAATTATGATAAGAAAATTATATATAGAACGATGATATTAAATCCAGAAGAAGAACCTTGGGGATTGCTTTAAATTAATTTATAAAAATTGAATAATTTTATCATTATAATAAATTAATATTATTATGTCTTCAAGCATTACAAATTCAATTTCTAAAACTTATTGCCTATGTGGTAATATTGACAATAACATTTTTTGTGAAAAATGTAATAAAGGAATGTGTGAACTTTGTTTCAAAGAATTACTAGTAACAAATCGATTTTTTCCAAAATGTATTACTTGTGGTAATACAGAAACTTGTAGTTTCTTACATTGTATGCATTGTGAAGTCGAAGTTTCAGAAGAATTTATTAACAACAACACTTCAGAAGAATGGAGAAATGAAGAACTTGTAAAGAAGGATAATACTATAGAATCAGATTCAGAACCAGAATCAGAACCTGAGTCTAAAATTAACCAAATTTTTGAAAAAATATCTGTTACAAATTCCAATCCAGTATCCCTTGTTAATTCAAAAGTATCAACAGAAGAGGAAGAAACAACTGATTGTCAAATTTGTTGTGATACAATGACTAAATCTGAAACTATTACTTGTGATTATTGTCAAAATGATTCGTGTAGGGACTGTTTTCAACGATTCTTACTTGATTCTGATACTAAACCAAAATGTATGCATTGTAATATAAGTTTGAATATTGAAACAATTTTATTGAAATCAGATAAATCTTGGTTTTTAAATGAATATAAATATCATCGTAAAGTTCAATTAATGAAAATTGAAAAAGGAAAATTTCAATCTACTCAACTTGCTACTAATGCGTATTTGAAAGCACAAACTTACAAGCATACAACTTGTTTAAATGGCCTATTAGATAACTTTGATCCATATTTTAGAAGGTTTTTAAATAACCGTCAATGGGAACGTGCTGAGCGTGCAGAACAAATTGTTATTAATGCTACAATTTGTATCCAACAATTTGGAAGGGGATGGGAAGATTTTGATTTTGAGTCAGGAGAACCAAGACCAATTGAAAGTTTAAAAGGACTTGCTTTTGCTTGTCCAGTAAATGGCTGTCACGGTTTTGTTTCAGAATCTGAATGTAATATGTGCTTATCAAAAATTTGCGATGATTGTCACGAGCCAATTAAAACTACTGTTCACTTTTGTAATCCAGACACTGTTGCATCAATTAAATCAATTTTCAAAGAAGCAAGACCTTGTCCTAAATGTGCTGCACTAATTTCTAAAATTGAAGGATGTGATCAGATGTTCTGTACCCAGTGCCATACAACATACTCTTGGAATACAGGTGCTGTTGTTGATGAAGGAGCTTGGCATCACAATCCTCATTATGTACAATGGGTCAAAGATAATACTAAAAAAATACCTGTAAAAATAGGTGAAGTAAATTGTGAAGAATTTATTAGTTATGAAAATTTACTGAGATGTTTCTCTCAAGAGACTCTTATGAATTATAAACTTATACGTAATAAATTGCCATCAACAAGTGATTTATTTGCACCTCTGCCATCACAAACTCATTATCTCATATCATTTTTAAGTTTTCATAAAGATATTTTAAATATTCGAGGTACATCTGGTAATCACGCAAATTTACGTCCTATTGACAATCATCCTTTGCGTGTAAAATTTATGGCAGGTGAAATTGACGAAGAAGAATTTATTAATACATTAGAAAAAGATGATTTTGAATATTATAAGCATATGTCGTATTGGTATATCTATTTAATGGTTTTTAATACGGCAACAATTCTTTTTGATAATCTATATGCGTATCGGATTGGAAAAGCTAAAGTTAAAGGAAAGAAGATTGAAGATTTTATGTTTGATATTTATTTTCAATTACAAAAAACACTTGAATATGCAAATAATATAATTACTTATAATGATAAAGCATTTGGTGTTGATGAAAGATTTAAAAAATTTAAACGTAACCCTTATTAATTTATTTTATTATATTATTAAAAAAATTGTAATTATAAAATAATATATTCTATTTCTATTTATATGAGTGGTACAGTTGAAAGACCTACTTTTTCATATAATAATGACAATACTAAACCTATTAGAGCAGGTGGCGTTATTTTATATAAAAGAACAAATAATAACAATATAGAGATATTATTAATTAAAAAAATAATTGGTAATATTTCTCAATATGAAGATATTGGTGGAAAAACAGATTCATTGGATTCTAATATATTAGATACAATATCTCGCGAAACAGAAGAAGAAACAAATAATGTAATTAATAAGAATATTATTAAAAATCAATTAATTAATAGTAAATTAATATATAGTTATAAAAGTAAATATGTAGTTGCTTTTGTTAAAGCAAATAAATATGAAAGAAAATTAAATTCAGATTTGTTTGGAACTGAAGAAACACACGATAAAATTATAAGAACAATTCATTGGGTTAATATAAATGAAATCTTAGAAAATAAGATATGTTTACATCCAAGATTAAGAATGATGATTAAAGAATTAAAAGATGAATTGAATTCTTTAAAAATTAATAAAATAATTGTTTTATCCTAAATTTAAATAGAATATTTTTTTCTTAAATATGCAACAATAGTATTTATTTTTGAATCAGATAATTTACTTTGATAGTAACAGATTTCATGTATAATTGAATTTGACCAATTACCACCTTCATCTGTGCCAACATATATAGTACCATTATCAACATTTAATGTTCTATTATTTTGACCTGAAACTTTAGTTATATTACGATTAGATATAATACTAAAATTTCTATTAGTGCCACCAGTCATATCACCAAAGAAAATACTGGGTTGATTTGCATCTACTTTTAAAATAACATTATCATTATCATTTTGTGTGTGAAGACCAATATTATAACGTTCTTTAGTAGCAGTTTTACGAACTACAATAGCATTACCATCGTGATCACCACCAATTTGATGACTCCAGAAAGTACCCCAATCAGCCATAGATGGTTTGATTGTTGCAACAATAAAAATAGTTATATCTAAAGTTGTTCTTACATTATCTTTTTGCATACGACAATTGTTATCAAAATCTACTCCATTAATTTGATATTTAGGTGTGTTACCACTTTGATTAATTACATTATTATTATTACCACTTTTATCTTTCCATAATTTGACATTATCTGTGGGTTTAGTTACAGGGGTTCCACCATTATTATCTTGGAAAAGTGTTGAAACATCATTTGCATCTAACCATAAAGTTAAAGTTTCAATTTGTGTTGGTTTGAAAGAAGATACATCATATACTGTTTGTTCACCTACTAACCATTTAGGTACACAAAAATTACCAAATTGTATTTGATAATCTTTGCATTCTAATTTAGGTGCTTTAACAGATACAATTGCATCTGGTCTACTTTCAGTCATAAATTTTTGAATAGTACCTTTATCAATTGCTATTTTCCAAGTAGCAAATTGACGGATGCATACATTTGCTGCACGACCACCA
>Ga0114958_10002053_pt1 | contig 15366 bp, 12 predicted proteins | sample C_130208_EF_Meta_FD_89577 | JGI IMG/M metagenome (GOLD analysis project Ga0114958, IMG submission 89577) | Freshwater microbial communities from Lake Croche, Canada to study carbon cycling - C_130208_EF_MetaG | ecosystem: Environmental > Aquatic > Freshwater > Lake | place: Lake Croche, Canada...
ATTTTATTTGCAACTTTTTGGTTGCCAAAAGTTGCCACATTTGGCAACCCAGTCACAAGTCAGTCTCAGCACTTTTTTAGAGCGAGGTTTTACGAGAGCATACATGGTCACAAGAAGTGCGTGCAACTTTTTTCTTTTTTGGTTGCCAAAGTTGCAACTTTGTTTCCATTGGCGCACGAGGGTTTTTACAAAATATGGAAAATTTATGCTCACAAAATTTTCAGAGGACCAAATGTTTTTGAGAGCATTATCTAGACAACTCTTCGCTTTTTTTGTATATTATAAGGCATTTCTCAAAATTGGACATTTTTAAAAATGTCCAAAAACGAAAAAACTTTTGGAGATTTATAAAAAACATGAAAGTGACACTGGGAGACCATAAACTTTGTTTTTTGGGGTTTTCTAGAGAGGTTTTTAGCGGGGTTATCTAGCGCGAAAGGGGTATCTGAAAAAAAACTTCTATAATTATTTTATTTGCAACTTTTTGGTTGCCAAAAGTTGCCACATTTGGCAACCCAGTCACAAGTCAGTCTCAGCACTTTTTTTAGACGTGTTTTTACGAGAGCGTATATGGTCTTATAAAAGGCGTGCAACTTTTTTCTTTTTTGGTTGCCAAAGTTGCAACTTTATTTCCATTTGTTCTGCGCGTTTTTCACAAAATATATTTTTTTTATGCTCACAAAATTTTCAGAGAACCAAATGTTTTTGAGAGCATTGTCTAGACAACTCTTCGCTTTTTTTGTATATTATAGCGCGTTTCTTGAATTTGGACATTTTTAAAAATGTCCAAAAACGAAAAAACTTTTGGAGATTTATAAAAAACATGAAAGTGACACTGGGAGACCATAATCTTTGTTTTTTTGGGGTTTTTAGAGAGGGTTTTAGCGGGGTACCTAGTATAAATGGAGTTGTAAACATGTATCGTGATATATAATTTATTTTGTAGGATTAATATATATAAATGTATCAAAATCTAAGCCCCGGTAGAACAGAATTTCATGTAGATTATGATGTTAAACAAAACATAGTCCATGATTACAAGTGTAAGAAGTTAAATATGACGCCAAAACATTATGGCGATTTTACAGTAGAATCTGCAATTAGTGGTCAAAAATTACATAACGAAATTGTACTTATTAATGATGAAAGGAAACAATATCATATAGCTGGGAACGAGCTTGATGTTTTAATGAATGGATTATTAGCAGGGTGCAACATCTCAGGCGGCCGTCGCCGCCGTTCAAGAAAAGCATCCAAGAAGCGAAGAAAGACCCGACGCCACCGAAAATCTCGTCGTCACCATTAAATCGCTTTACCGCGTTCAAAACCGGCGCGCACATTGTTTAGGAAGTTTGCCCCAAACAATAGTTAAAGACTATTTATCAAATCATATATATTTGATAACTAGGTACAAGATGTTAGGAACCCATTCAAAAAATGATACGCGCATCTCTTTAAATGCCCTGTTTGCAGAGAGTCTAGGAAAGCTTGAAAGTATCATGTCCAAGCGCGGAGACGCCTTTCGTGCAAAAGCGTATAAAAAAGCACAAGAAACTGTCTTGGGGTGGCCTGTGGCCTTAACCAATGTGTCCGAACTAAAAGGTGCCCCAGGTATCGGTGCATCTGTCTTTGACCGATTATTAGAACTCTTTCAAACTGGAGTTATTTCTTTAATAGAGGAAGAAAAGAACAACCCTATCAATTTGTTGTGTGACGTTTACGGTATCGGTCCCAAAAAGGCCGCCGAGCTTGTAAAGGTACATGGTGTCACTACTATAGAACAACTTAGAACTCTTAGTGAGACATTGCTAAATGATGTCCAGCGAGTTGGGTTAAAATATTATGAAGATATTCTACAACGCATCCCTCGTGCTGAAATCCAGGACTACGAAAAGACATTTGCGCTGGGCGCTGTGAGCGCAGGAGTTACTTTCGAAATTGTTGGTAGCTACCGCAGAGGTGCAGCACATTCAGGTGATATTGATGTGATTATTACCTCGGTGGAAGAAGGCGCGTTCAAACGGTTTGTAGATGTATTGATTCAGGGAAAGGTGATTCTAGAAGTGCTTTCGAGAGGGGATTGTAAGTGCTTGGTAATTGCTCGTCTGCCTGGGCACGCAGTTGCAAGAAGAGTCGATTTCTTGTTTTCTAGCAAAGAAGAATATGCCTTTGCGATTCTTTATTTTACTGGGAGCAAGGTCTTTAATACCAATATGAGGCAGCGTGCACTTGATATGGGATACTCGCTGAATGAACACTGTATTAGCGCTCTGTCTAGCGATAAGGTGAAAACACCTGTTTCTTCCTTGTTCCCGACTGAGAAACATATTTTTGATTTTTTAAAGATGGAGTATGTGGCACCGGAGCAAAGAGAGCAGAGCTCGGCCTCTTCCGTGGCCGTGGTCGTGGTAGGAACTACTGCATCGACTGATGCTATCGCTCCAAAAACAAAGAAGAATGTCACAAAAAAGCGCAGCGTAGGCGCAAGCACAGGCGGCGCCAGTAGTAGTGGTACAAGAGAAACAATTATACAGAGCATGCGTGCACATGGGTTTGTCACCAAAGTCTTTGAGAAACAGGAAGAAAATGTATTAAAAAACTTGTTAAAAGAGGCCAACGACGCGTACCATAATGCTACTCCTTTCCTTAGCGATGCTGAGTTTGATGCACTAGAAGCATACGTGATTCAAAAGTTTGGTAGTTCTGGGTTAAGTGTCGGGGCACCTGTTTCTTCTGGTGGAAAGGCGACCCTCCCCTACAAAATGGCATCGATGAACAAGATCAAACCTGGGACAGGAGCGCTTGCGTCATGGAAGCAAACATATGGTACAGGATCTTATGTCCTTTCTTCCAAACTAGATGGAGTAAGTGGTCTTTACTGTGGTGAAACACTTTATACCCGAGGTGATGGCGAAACAGGACAAGATATCCGTTGGTTGATCCCTTACTTGAACCTTCCTGAGCTAAAGGCGGGTTCCGCTACAGAAGTATGTGTACGCGGCGAGTTCATTATCCAGAAAGAAGTGTTTGACAAGAAATATAAGGGCGTATTTGCAAATCCTCGCAATATGGTGGCGGGACTAGTCAACCACAAACATATGGACGCTGCATTTTATGAGAAGATCAAAGATGTTTCGTTTGTGGCCTACGAGGTAATTACCCCTATTCTAAAACCATCGGAACAATTTGCTTTTTTGGTAGGAGCTGGGTTCGAATGTGCCTACCATCGCGCAATAACCTCTCCCCAATATTTGACTGAAGAACATTTGTCGCGGGTATTCGAGTCGCTTAAAAGTGGGTATATGTATGAAACAGATGGGGTGATTGTTAGTGAAGATAAGGTACACCCCAGACCACCGGGGGTCAGCAACCCAGAGTACGCGTTTGCATTCAAAATGGCGACTGAAGAACAGACTACTCAGGCCCAGGTAGTGGCAGTACATTGGTCTGCGAGCAAAGATGGTTACCTGAAACCACGTGTCCAAATTGAACCAGTCTCTTTATGTGGGGTCCAGATCGAGTATGCAACAGGATTTAATGCGGCATTTATTGTACAACAAAAGGTGGGGCCTGGGGCCATTGTCGAGATTATAAGAAGTGGAGATGTGATTCCCCATATCAAACAAGTGATTCGTGCCGCGACATTAGGATCAGAGGCAGGACTTCCTACCAATTGTGAATATGAGTGGAACGAGACAGGGGTAGATATTGTCTTGAAAAATGCAGACCAGGATGAATCAGTGATTGAGAAAAATGTCGCGCTGTTTTTTGCAGGAATTGGTGTAGAGGGGTTGGGAGCAGGGATTATAAAAAAGTTGTGCAAGGCGGGGTTCAATAGTGTTCCCAAGATTATTCATATGACGAAGGAAGAAATGGCGGGAATCGATGGTTTAGGAGAAAAGAGCGCTTTTAAAATAAAAGAGTCGATTGATAGTGCGTTGTCCAAAGCAGGGGTGGTGACATGGGCGGCCTCTTCGAATATATTTGGGCGGGGGTTTGGTGAGAGAAAGATTGCACCTATCCTAGAAATGTTTCCTACTATTCTTGATTCAAAAGAGTCCAAGGAAGAAAAGATACAACAGGTTCTACAAGTGAAGGGAATCGCTGAAAAGAGTGCCCGTGCATTTGTAGAAAATATTGGGAGGTTTAACGAGTTTTATAAGGCGTGTAGGGGGTCCAAGGGCCTAGACCTAACTCCTTTGTTTAACCCAGCTCCTGCGCCAACGCAAGCTTTAAACCAAGTTTTGTCGCCACTCTATGGGAAAACGATTGTGCTTACTGGTTTTAGAGACAAGGATTTATTACAAAGATTAAAAGAGGTAGGCGCGGTTCAAGGCGCAACGGTAACAAAAAATACGTTTGCGGTAGTTGTCAAAAACGAAGGGGAATCGAGTTCCAAGATATCGAATGCCAAAGCGTTGGGTGTTCCTATTTTCTTCCTTCAAGACTTTTTAACCAAATATTTTGCTTAAGGTTAGAGAAAGTGTATTGCTTGTGAAAGTGCGTGGGTTCATTCGTTAACACAACATTTATAATATATATTCAATCAACAAGAATATATACTATGAAAAGCGGTCGTGCGGTGTCGTCTTTAAATCGAGAAGATGTCCAAATTGTAAGAAATGGGACAGATCGTTTGCATATTTCTTTTCATGTAGAGAACTCCGCAATAAATTTGATCGAATTCATCAATTTCAATTTATTTGATCTATTGTTCGAGATCAACAAGGATATTTGTGAATCATATCGATTGGATGTACGCGACGAAAGAGAAGCACGCTTGCAATTAGTTCTAAAACATATTCTGAAGGATTTAGGCGTTCCACAAATGTGGACAAACGTGATTATTGCCCGAGAAAATCTCCATAACAAAGTAGTCTTGACAGTTACGAATGTCCCTCTTTCAGAAACTATCGTTAGCGAAGAATACGAACTAGTGCCAGTTAAAAACATCACGATCTATTGTAATATTTTGAACCCACACAAGATAGATATTGTTATAGATGTGCTGTGTGAAGACGAGGATGTCGTAGATTCAGACGATGAAGAACAAGAACAAATAAGTGGTGCAGGTGGCACAGGTATGCGAAAATTCCTAGACAAAATGACTAATACTCTGATTAAAAATATAATAAATAGATTAAAACAATTTATGGAGAAAATGACATAGACAAGTAATCAACATCTTTGTTAAAATCGACATCTTATTTTCTTCCTCCAAATAAACAGGTGCCCACAATAATACAATGAATATTCATTATTATAAAGACTACTGTAAAGAATGCATCAAGAGTCGGTATAGACAAGTGTCACGTGTTTTTGAAATCGGGTTGTTTTTATGCAACGCATTATGGTTTATAATATGGTGTTGGGTAGGGTATTTATTTACCAAAGACACGCGAGCATATATGCGCGAGATATGCTCTATATTAGCAAAAAAAAATGTGCTCTATGTCAAACTATTTCAGTCCATCGCCATGAACGCCAATTTAATTGACAAGACATTGCATGAAGAATTGTTAACCTACACAGATAATGTATATTGGGAACCGTCACATATTAACTGGGATATGGTATATATATTAGAGTCAAAGCACGATATTGTGTTTAACCATGGAGGGTACAAACCAATCAATACAGGAATGATCTCGGTTGTGTTTAAGGTAACAGATCGCAATAGTGGAGAGATTCTTGTAGTCAAAATGAAGAGGGCAAATATCGAGACGCGACTCCAGGCCGCAATTGAAGAGTTCTATGCGTTAGCACGCATTGCATCTTATATACCCTTGTTTAAAACATTTCAATTGGATAAGGTGATTGAAGAAAATATTCGCACAATTCGAGACCAGACCAATTTCGAGGAAGAAATCCGTAATATGCAAGAGGTACAGCGTAACTGCAGAGCGATTAATTATATTAAGATTCCGAATGTGAAGAAGGAGTACGTAAAGTACAGTGACAATATTATCGTCATGGAGTTTATCCAAGGTGTCACTGTTTCCAATGTATTGGAGGAAGATAAGACCGAGTTTTCCAAGCTTCTCATCAAGTTTACCTATATCAATTTGCTGATTTATGGCGCGATGCATGCAGACTTACATGCCGGGAATGTATTGTTTATCAAAAACGAGAATAGTGACCAATCTGCCTCTTTGAAAACAAGAAGAACTCCCAAATACCAATTAGGGGTCATCGATTTTGGTATATTGATACGAATAGGAGAAGAGTTCAAGAACCAGATGTATGATCTTTTCAGTAAAATACAGACAGTTCCTGCACGGGATTTTGTAGAGACCGCGGTATTTATTATGTACGACATTGAACCACACCTTGATAAGATTGGGACAGCGCGCTATGAAACGATGATCCAAGACCCAATTCGTGTAATAGATAAAATCTTTTATGGGGAAAATGATTCGAATTTAAATATGCTTTTTGAGATTTTCTCGATACTTTATTATATTCAAGAATACTTGAAACAGAATAAAGTATTGGACTCCCCGCTAGAATTAAAGCAGGAATTTATCAAGATGCAGACGATTCTTGCGATGAATCAAGGAGTAATATTGCGATTATATGGAGACAAGTGTATTTCACTGATTAATGAAGTATTCAAAGAGACATTTAGCTCCGCGTCGATCTTTTTTAGAGACTAGTCTTGAGCAGCAGTCTTGAGCAGCAGTCTCGAGCATCAGCAGTAGTAAATCATAAAGACTTTATTTTGTTTATGATTGGCTCAAAACTAACTATGTTTTTTGTAGAAGACAATGAGTCGAAAGGGAGTGCGAAAGTACCTTCCAGTATATTTATTTGGTGACCAATGTGGTGATGCCCGGCAGGATTACGATGAATAATATCTTTCAAGTAGTTCAAATCAAATGGGTTGTGTCCTAACCCAGAGACATTGTTGTATACTTTCTTTTTCATTTGTTCCATATTTCTGCAATGGTAGTGTATAAGGCATAATGTGGTCAAATGATAATTGGTTGTGTTAAAGTGATTCCCGTGATCTAACCCACCACGGAACAAGGAAGAGTGAAAAAATGTTTTCGCCATAGAACCATAATCGGAATGTCCACCAGATTTGCATTCTACTGTAGCACGCTCATAACCTTTGTATTGTTCTGTTGGGTACGCGGTGATATAATTCATTTTGTATGCATTCGCTTTTGGAAGAGCTTTCATCGTTTGATTGATTAATGCATTCTCGCAACTAATTACTTTGGTTGATTTATCGTAATGTACAATAAACTCGTCAATGTCGACTGGAATCACAAACTCATTTTTCCCAAATTGTTTAATTAATGATGTCATATATTCGCCTTTCTTTTTGTAATCAGGGAGCTGGTACACATGGATTGAATAATCCTTTTTCAATTGCAGCAGTACTTCGTAAGTCCCGTCGCGCGACAAATTATCAATAATATACAAATTGTTGAACCCAAATAAGTAACCATGATACATCACCCAATCACGAACAATATCTACTTCGCCTTTTGCCATTGTGAATACTTTCACCATTATTAATATACAATATAGATAATATATGCAATATATACGCAATATATACGCAATATATACGCAATATATACGCAATATATGCGCAATATATATTGCACAATTTATAAAATTATTTTTTTATAAAATTGATTTGTGACAGAATCCCGTTTTTGGTTTGTAAAACTATATAATCGTTTTTCAAAACATGTCTCGCGAATACGCCATTATTAACAAGATGATTGACCATGTCATTATGCGCCCAGATATAAGCACTTATTCAAAACATTTCGCTATTCTTCTTAATATTCTTGTTGAAATGATGGTGACTCCTGCGTTCAAAACATACCACACATTATGCGAGACATTGTTTTACAACAATTATAATTATCTCAATACATTGTTACAAAGTGGCAATATCGTTGGAGGAGAAGACGATTATGACACTATTTGTCTCGTTGTTTCCTTGATAAAGGAAGAAATAGTAGAAAAGTGTGGGGGCATAGACAATAAAAAAATAGTAGAGAAATTAATTATATCTTATTACGATTAAAGCGCAGCGCAGCGCGGCCCTTGTTAAGAGAACTCATATTCAATCATGTTTTTCATATCTTTTTTTATCAGGGCATGTATCCCGCTACGCATTTTGCACAAAGTCGCGTCATGATCAAATTCGATCTCTGAAAATTTAATCATCATTTTGTTATATTGCTTGCATACCTGTTCGTTTTTAGAAACGACCTCTTCATTGGTTGTCTTCCACTTGATTAGTTCTCTTAGGAACTTGGAATGTACATAATTTAGTAGATCCACCAAATCGGTTCTTCCCATAATGACCCACCCCCCCTTGGGTGCTTCGCTCGCTTCGCTTAGTGCTTCGCTTATACCCCCTTTATACATATAGAATAGTTGTGGTTTGTTCGCCAAACTAAACAGGGCACTGCAATCGGTGTCTGAAAAGATGCGAAGCATTGTATCTATAAACGTGTTGGACAATAAGTATTCTACATGTGTCTGGTTGATGGTTTTCGAAAGCGTATCTTTAAAGGACGCGTAGGTAGGTACATCGGGGCCCTGGTGATTCTGATTTAACCAGTCGATGACACTTATTTTCTTGCGCTGTCGTTCGGCCCAGTTGGTGATCTGCTCTAGTTTGAGCTCAAGCGCTCTATTTTTGCGTGCTAACTCCATGACTATAAAACAGAGTTCATCATGACTTGGTAGGTCCGTGGTTTTTTCTTCCTCTATCTGAATTGCTCTAGGTGTTTTAGAAAGAATCTCGCACATCAATATGTGCTTTTGGGCGTCCTTTTTGTTGGTATATTTTTTAAGGCAGTGAGGGCAACCATGTTTATTATCGGATGACATTGGTATAAGTTTACTACGGTGTATAAGTTTACTACGGTGTATAAGTTTACTACGGTGTATAAGTTTACTACGGTGTATAAGTTTACTACGGTGTATAAGTTTACTACGGTGTATAAGTTTGCTTTACGGATGGATTGAATTTAGATTGTTCCCATACTCAAAAATCAATTTTTTATTTTACTTTGTACTTTGGGTGGTTGTTCGATTTATTGTCTTGGGATACTTTATATTAATATAGCATGGATACCATAGAGGAAGATACCGGGTATGTTATAAGATGCAGTCGTAAATGCATCTCTCCTGTCGCGGCCACATTTATCGCACAACAACGTATTCGAAATCTTGTGCGTGTCCCTTCTTCTTTATATACGATGAATAACGCATCGACAAACGTCTATCAACAATCTAGCGAAGTACCCTGCAACAAAAACGTGGTATCATGGAATCAAATGAGTGATCGTCTGGCACCTGCAGTTCAGCAAGCTTATGTCTCTTTTAGAAGTAGCAAAAGTTTGCGCCCTGGCGCGTTGACCCCTGGAGGAGTTGGGTGCGATATTAAGCATAATTCGTATGAGCGCCGGTTATTAAAACTAAAAGGAGGCATTTTCCGCAACAAGTCGCGAGTTGCAGGAGGGTGTATTTAATATGAAATATTTGTATAATGTATATTTATATAACGTCGTCATGCCCTCAATTCGTATGGTTAAAATGAACATGGTGATTGTAAATTCTGGGTCAAGTGCTTCTAAGTCAAACATTCCTTCTGCAGCACCTGTGCCATCCGCATTTGGAAAGTCCAAACTATATGCTCCTATGGTAATGCGTATCGCGGGGACAAAAGGGGGGTGTGCATGTGGTCACTAAGGTCTTTAAGTCCTTTTCAAAATATATATTAATATATATATTATATGCCTGCTTCTTCCTTCCCATCCAATAGTTCTCATAAAGCAATTGCATTCTCTACGATGTTTACCAAAGTAGATCTTCCTTATGGGAAACAATATAATAATTGCAATAACACTTTGTGTTATACCTATAGCAAAAATTTCATTTACAAACCACATGCAGATGTAGGAATGGTAGGGACAAGTGCTGCTTCCTATTTAGCAAGACGACGAAGAATATAAAAAAAACACACACAACATATAATATACTTGCCTTTTTATAGTTTACATCATTTGTACCTTTTTATAGTTTACATCATTTGCACCTTTACATCTGTACCTTTTTATAGTTTACATAATTTGTACCTTTTTACCTGTTTACCCTATTATTAGGTTAGACCTCGTCTCCATCCTCGCTTTCGTCATCTGAAAACAGTTTTCTTGGTCCCAAAGAGTAGTAATCTTGGTCACAGATCAGTGTGTGCATGTTCTCAGGGGATTCGTAATTATAACCGGGTATAAGCGTAGGCGACTGTATAAGCGTAGGCGACTGTGTAAGCGTAGGCGTGTGCATAGACGACTGCAAAAGCTCATGCATAAGCACATGCGATGGTGTAAGGGAGGGCGGACGCACAAGCTCAGGCACGCACAGATCGGGATCAACCGCAAAACTACGAGTTAATTTGGTTGGTTCCAGCGTTGTCTTTAATATGTCTACAATTTCTAAGGGTGTCGCGCCTTCTGGTATAATCATAAACTCTCGTGCTGACTCGAGTGCCAGTTCGTGCTCGCGCATCTGTTGTGGAACATTTTCTTCTGCAGTTATTCTTTCTATATGGTCATGAATGACAGCACATAATCTGGATACATCTTCTGTCGGGGCCATCTCCTGTATAAACCTATATGAATTTTGTATTGTTCTGGTCGCCTGTTGTACTGCTAGGAAATGTGCTCTTAATCGCGAGTCGAAACTGCTTGGCGTGTCATTTGCAGTAGTGTTAGTATTAGTATTAGTGTTAGTGTTAGTGTTTGAAGTAGTGTTATTCATTTTTATAATGTGTTGTAGGGAATTGCATAGAGTAGTAAATAAAAAAAGCATTTCAATTTTTTTATTTATGGCAAAACACGAACTATATAACAACATAAAAAGAGTCTTATGATCTCTTGTATAATGGACTCTTGTACAATGGAATTGGATTATTTATATGTGTTTCTTGGTGAAAATGATTGGGAGGATATCGTTATATTCTTGTCCAAGGAAGATGCGAAAAATGAATCAAAAAAATACCCAAATGCGAGAGTAGAAATATTTACCATAAGCAATGAATCTAGTGCTGGGTATACACCTACCTATAATTATTATAAAAATGGCGAACTTGTTGTGAATGCGAAGTTGTTGTGAAATCTTGAGTCCTTGATACCTGATATTCTTTACGCCGTCATGGTTTGAAGAGGCGTCGACACTTTATTCAGCATCTGATAGAACTCATGCACTTTTTTATTGATCTTTATCTTGCTTATATCCAGCGAGGTCAGATATAACCCTTCTAGTGATTTGACACGCGACAATGCGACATAGGACTGTCCACACTCAAAGACAGAACTACCTATATCTATCTCCGCCATATCCATGGTAGCACCTTGTGACTTGTGTATTGTTAGCGACCACGCTAGAATCAATGGAACCGAAGCAATCCCTACTCCTGGGATCTTCTCGCTCTGCCATACATGGTAATCCATAATAGTCTCTATTCCATTTGTATATTTCACGATGGGGGCACCGGTAGAGCAAGTGCCAGTAACTACACCTTGACTCCCATTACATAGTGCGCCCCCTGTAGTGCACTCCATATTGACAGTACACATCACTTGGGCTCCTACTTTTAACTTTAAGGTATCATTGTTCATCAAGGTCGTGCGCAAATATTCTAGTTCTTTGTCTACTTCTTCCTTGGTAAACGTTTTGCGCTCCATCTTTTCTTCTTGGGTCATCGGGATATTCTGTGCTACTTTTATAGGGTACTCGATTAGTGGCGTAGTCAACTTGGACATCTCTGTTATATTAATCTGATCTACTTTGTGGCGCACAGGGTACAACCTGGTAGGAGTCACACATAAATCAGTAGGAATTGTTTTCCCGATACATTGTTGTAGAATATTGATCGACGAACGCTTGATACGACCTTCACGTATCTGGTTCAAGATGGTTGCATAGAGTTCATCAGATTGGCGAAAGATTTTAACTAACTGGATGTGGGCACTAAGAGGGAATGTAGTAAACCATTGGTCGCTCTCGAAACAGAACTCTGGTGGGTCGTTGTTGTCACTGATAGGAGGAAGTTGATAGAAATCGCCTGAGAAAATCAACTGGATACCACCAAAGGGAGCATTGTTTCTACGAACCGCGCGCACAATAACGTCTAGGAGGTCGAACAAGCGCTTTGAAAGCATACTGACTTCGTCCACAATCAGGATTTCAACCTCTCGCCAAGCATTGCGCTTATAATGGGTTTTCATTATTTTCTGTATCAGGACAGATGGTTCGCCTGTGCCTAGACCGACACCTGCGAATGAATGGATCGTTTTTGCTTTGCATTGGAGGAGGACCGCGGCACAACCAGTGAGGGCACATACCTGTATTTTTTTACCTGCGTTAGTAGCGTGGGCCCAGATTTTGCGGATCAGCGCGGATTTACCAGCACCACCAGGGCCAGTCACAAAGACATTCTGACGTGCAAGGTAGAGGTCAAATGCCTGCGCTTGTTCTGGAGAGAGGTTCATTTTTTATAATAAGTGGTATAAGCGATAAATGGTTTTAAATAGTTTAAAATGGTTTTAAATAGTTTTAACAATAATTTAACAATAATAAGATTGTCAAATTATATTTAATATATATTTTAATTCAATTTTAATTTTTTATGCGTTGGTGGGATTGTCTAGGTATTGATTTCCGCTTGTTCCACCGGATAAAGTCGATCCAATCATAAACCCTTTGTAATAAACTATCCACGATGTAGCAGTTCCAACGGGGGAAGGTGTAATTCTGATTATTTTTCCAGTTTTGTTATGTAAATAATTGTTAGAGGCGCCTCCGATCCATGCAACTGGTGATGTAAAACTTAGACCGTTAAATATTTCTAATCCAAAATTTGGGTAAATGAAATAAGATCTATCATTGTTTTGCGCAAGTCCCAAATAATCATATTCTCCTGTGGTAATAATAGGACTATAAAAATCACCAGAAGAGTTCATAAAAACCCCACAGAACAACGGCACATCCGAAGTAGTAATTTCTCTAGAGGAGGTGTCATAAACCAACGGCGCATTACTGGTAGTTGAAATAGTAGAAGGTTCGGTGTAAGCAATGTTCCTTATCGGTGCAATGTACAACGCATTTGCAGTGGCGCCGCTCAAGTCCGAACCACTAGCGTTTATAACAGTAGAGTTATCGGGTTGATTTGTTTTCCCCGCTTGGTAACCTATCGAAATCGCGTTAGTGCCTTGTTTATTTTGCCCAGCCTCTCGCCCAACTGCGACCGAATTTGATTTTTGCCCTGTTTGTCCTGCGAAGGTCCCAATTGCAACAGCGTCGCTTTCTTGAACACCTTGACCTGCGTAATACCCAACAGAGACAGAGCGAGTTCCTTGCCCAGTATAACCCGCCTGGTGACCAATAGCGATAGCATCTTGATTTTGACCAGTGTAACCTGCTTCTTGTCCAATAGCAATCGCATAATTAGCGGAGTCTCCCAAACAATTATTGCCTGCATATTCACCTATTGCTATAGAATTAGAACCATGATAGTTTTGACCAGCACCATTCCCAACTGCTACCGAGCGCGCTCCTTGTCCCGTGGCTCCAGCATTTGCCCCAATTGCAATACTAAATCCTCGCTGTTTGTATGCACCTGCGTTTTCTCCTATCGCAATTGCCTGTTGAAATTGCAAAGTTTGTCCCGCATTTAAACCTATCGCGATTGCAGCTTGTGGAGAAGCATTTCCAGCCCCTTGACCAACTTGACCTGCTTGATACCCAATCGCGATTGATTGTGTAACTTGACCAGTTAGACCGGCCTGATACCCAACCGCGACCGCATATTGACCTTGATTTTGATTTCCCGAATAAGGTCCAACTGCGACAGAGTATTGACCTTGTGCAGTATGTCCTGCATCATAACCTAGTGAGACAGAGAATTGACCTTGATTAAATCCCCCAGAACGATTCCCAACCGCCACTGAAAAATTACCTTGACCAGTTTGACCCGCCGATGAACCTACCGAAACCGATGAGACACCTTGATTATATTGCCCTGAATTGTTCCCAACTGCAGTTGCAAAACGTCGCTGACCAGTTTGACCTGAGAATTCACCTATCGCGATAGCGCTTCCAAAATTTGACCCATCAACGCCTTGCCCAGTCGACCCCGCATAGTAACCTATCGCAACAGACCTGTTGTATTGCCCTGTTGACCCCGCATAAGTCCCTATTGCAACTGACTCTGCCCCTTGACCATTTTGCCCTGCATTAGCACCTATTGCGATAGCATTGGCACCTTGACCTGTTTGACCTGCGGTTGAACCTATTGAAATCGCATATGCGCCTTGACCCGTTTGCCCTGCATTGGCACCTAGATGAACAGTGCTAGACCCCACGGACCAAGTAGTTCCATCCCAAAATAAATAATCTGAATAATAGGTTCCTGATACCGGTAATGTACCTATCGGACCTATCGGACCTACAGCACCTGTTGCGCCTGTAGCACCTGTAGCACCTGTAGCACCTGTAGCACCTGTTGCACCTGTAGCCCCTGTAGCACCTGTAGCACCTGTTGCGCCTGTAGCACCTGTCGCCCCTGTAGCCCCTGTAGCCCCTGTAGCCCCTGTAGCCCCAGTAGCACCTGTAGCACCTGTAGCACCTGTTGCACCTGTTGCGCCTGTAGCACCAGTGGCACCGGTAGAACCAGTAGAACCAGTGGCACCGGTAGAACCAGTAGAACCAGTAGCACCTGTTGCCCCAGTGGCACCTGTTGCCCCAGTAGCACCTGTTGCCCCTGTAGCACCTGTTGCCCCTGTAGCGCCTGTAGCACCAGTAGCACCTGTAGCACCAGTAGCACCAGTAGCACCAGTAGCACCTGTAGCACCTGTAGAACCTGTCGCGCCTGTAGCACCAGTGGCACCAGTGGCACCAGTAGCACCAGTAGCACCAGTAGCACCAGCAGAACCAGTAGAACCAGTAGAACCTGTGGCACCAGTCGCACCTGTAGCACCAGTAGAACCTGTTGCGCCAGTAGCGCCAGTAGCACCAGTCGCACCTGTAGAACCAGTTGCACCAGTAGAACCTGTCGCGCCTGTAGAACCAGTTGCGCCTGTTGAACCCGTTGCGCCAGTAGAACCTGTTGCACCAGTAGAACCAGTTGCGCCTGTTGAACCAGTTGCACCAGTAGAACCTGTCGCGCCAGTAGAGCCTGTCGCACCAGTAGAGCCTGTCGCACCTGTAGAACCCGTCGCGCCTGTTGCACCAGTTGCACCAGTTGAACCAGTTGCGCCTGTTGAACCAGTTGCGCCTGTTGAACCAGTTGCGCCCGTAGAACCAGTTGCGCCTGTAGAACCAGTTGCG
>Ga0114958_10002054_pt1 | contig 15357 bp, 16 predicted proteins | sample C_130208_EF_Meta_FD_89577 | JGI IMG/M metagenome (GOLD analysis project Ga0114958, IMG submission 89577) | Freshwater microbial communities from Lake Croche, Canada to study carbon cycling - C_130208_EF_MetaG | ecosystem: Environmental > Aquatic > Freshwater > Lake | place: Lake Croche, Canada...
CAAAGCCCACCCCGGCAATCGCCGTCTATACAGGCGTGCTCTACCAGGCCCTAGATTGGGCGAGCCTCTCCCCAGCTGCGAAGAAGCGGGGCGAGCAATCAGTAGCAATCATCTCGGCGAAATATGGCGTTCTTAACCCCGCAGATCGCATTGAAAGCTATAAAGAGAAGATCGATAACAAGGCGATGCGCGAGCCTGTTGCCAAAGTTCTCGATGCCATAAAGTCCGGATTGATAGTCGATTGCCGTTCATCTACCTATAAGACTGTCTGGCACGCGCCAGTTGATATCACCATTGAGATTCGCGTATCAACTGTGGTCGATGGTGTGCGCACCGTCATTACTCATATGTCGAAGAAGACTCGCGGTGAGATAACTCGTTGGCTCCTGCAATCTCGCTCGGTGCCGAAAACTCCTGAAGATCTCTACGCGATTGTTTCGGAAAAGTATCCCTGTGCGTTGACGCCATCTGATGGCGTTGATCCGTGGGTCTTAGAAGTCATCGCTGTTTAAAGATTGGCTATTTAATAGCGGTATTTCTCGGTCTCACTGGGACATTGTTTGCAGACAGCTCTCCAAATTTCATCTGCTTCCCGTCCTGCGCTCAGTGCCTCATTGACTGTCAAAGAGCCCAGTTCGCTAATTGCAATATCTTGCGAGAAGGAAGTTGCCCAGGCATCACCAAATGAGAGCACTAGTCGTTCGCGCAGATCAGAGATTCTCAAAAAATACTTCTTACTTAGAAAAGTGTGCGATCGACAAGTAGCTCTGCTTGCTCACGAGATTGTTTTGCGCTAATTGGTTGCATGACTTGTCCAAGTAACCATCGCATCGCTAAACCAGTGCCAGCCTCTGACTTTGTAGCTTCATAGATACACGTTGCAAGTACCAAGTACAGTGGATTCTCGGCGTGCGTCATGATTGCAATGAGTGAACCTTGATCATGTTTACGCATGGAAGCAAGTGCTGTGTCGGTGGAAATTTCTATGGATAGAGTTTCAAGAGCATCAGCTGGTGTGCCAGCGCGTGATGCTAATTCGACAAGTCTTTCAACTTCGGCTGCAATCAACGCATGTAAAACAGCGTTCTTATCGCGATAGTGGTTATATAAAGTTGCTCTTGACACCTCTGATGCATCTGCAATTTCAATCATTGAGATATTAGAAATCCCATGCAAGGCAATAAGGTTCTTTGTTCCTTCTAAAATTGCACTTTCGGTACGACGGTGGATTCCACCTTGAAGAAGATACTTAGGCTGCGTCGACAACGGAGAGCTTTGCACTTTCGCGAGATGCGAGTTCGTGGGTAACACCGGTCATTACTGATGAGAGCGTAAGACCTAGCGCTTCACAAATTGCATTGAGTAGTTCAGAAGAAGCTTCTTTCTGACCACGTTCTACCTCTGAAAGGTAACCGAGTGAGACGCGCGCTTCACGTGCAACATCTCGCAATGTGCGTGATTGCGATGTGCGGGCGCCACGAAGAGTTTGACCAACTGCTTCACGTAATAGAACCATTGCAGCGCCTCCCTTTCGTTTTCGGTATGTGAAGCTTTTCTCGAACTTCACTGGTTAAGAATACGGGCAAATGTAGCAATCGCGCTGGATATAGCCCCTGTGCGCACGCCATCCCGCCCGCTATCTAGCGTCAGATGGATACTTTCATTGATCGGCCCCTGTATGGCTATCCACACTGTGCCTTCACGAATACCTTGGTAATCCCCCGGACCTGCGACGCCAGTTGTAGCTATACCCCATGTCGTTCCAAACTTCTTAAGTGCACCCATAGCCATTTCGATTGCAACTTCTTCGCTGACAACTGTATGTGCATCAATTGTTGACTGTTGCACATGTAATTCATTTACCTTGACTTCAGCTGTGTAAGCAATGATGCCGCCGAGAAAAACTTTTGATGAACCTGGTACTTGGGTAAGCGCTTCGCCTAATCCTCCGCCAGTAAGAGACTCAGCAATCGAAACTGTTTGACCTCGAGAAGTGAGAGTATCTATTGCAGATTGCGCTTGCGGTTTATTTGGCATATAAAATTACTCTCCCAACAACTCAACTACTAAAGATTGTGCTTCCTTTGCAGATTCTGCTGCTTGCGCTAATCGGGCAGCCTCTCTACATGTTTTAAGATCTACTGTTGCAAGGAAGCCGCGAACCTCGCCGATTGCACTCGGCGCCATAGAAAGGGAATCGACCCCAATTCCAACGAGTACTGCAGCGAGATGAGGATGCGCTGCAGCTTCCCCACAGACTCCCATCGGGCGATTCAATTCTTTTGCGAACATTGTTGCAGTTGCGATGGTGCGTAATACGGCTGGATTCCATGCAGATGTCATATCTGAAAGCCTTGAATCCATTCGATCGGATGCCATTACATATTGCGTTAAATCATTTGTACCAAATGATCCAAAACGAACCTTTGCTAATACTTTATCTGCATGTATTGCAGCAGCAGGTGTTTCAATCATGACTCCACAATTCTTCAGGCCAAAAGATGCGCTGCGAGACGCAAAGTCTTCGGCTTCGGCTGGCGTATTAATCATCGGTGCCATAACCCATACATCAAATGACTTCTGAGCTATAGAAATGGCTTCGAGTTGGCGATTAATCACATCATTGCTTGTTCGTGTTAACCGCCACCCACGTACACCTAACGCAGGATTTTCTTCGTGAATTGCGTTGATATAAGGAACCGGTTTATCGCTGCCTGCATCGAGAGTGCGGATAACTACTTTGCGGCCCTTAGCTGCTTCAAATACAGCCGAGTAGAGTTCGACTTGCTCTGAGATAGTTGGTTCGATGCGAGAATTGAGGAATAACAGTTCTGTTCTAAAGAGGCCAATCCCCTCAGCTCCTACCTTCATCGCAGAGTGAACATCTTCGACTGTACCGGCATTGCCCAAGAGTTGAATCGCAGTGCCATCGGATAATTTTCCAGGTCCCGAAACTGATTCTGATCTACTCTTCAAAGCATCTTCACGCTTACGTAGATTCGATATCTGATCCTGGGAAGGCTCCAATATAAAACTACCCGAGCGTCCATCTACAAGGACCTGTGTGCCGTCGCTGATGTCCATCACTCCTGTTGCGCCAACAATTGCAGGGATTCCTAGTCCGCGAGCAACAATTGCGGTATGACTTGTCGCGCCACCTTTCGAGCAGACTAGAGCTAAGGCGAATTTCAAATCTAGCGTTGCAGTATCCGAAGGTGTTAAATCTTCAGCCACAATCACTGAGGGTTCAGTCAGAACTAGTTTTGTAATCTTAACGCCAGCTAGATGTGAAAGTAAGCGAATAGAGATTTCATCTAGGTCTGACACTCTTTCAGCAAAATATCCACCTAATGCACTCAGGGTGTTCTTAAAGCCAGCAAATGCTTCTTCGATTAAAGGACGTACGTCTGAATATCGTTGACCGGCAGTAAGAATATTTTCAAAAACTTCGGCAAGCGAAGGATCATTAGCCATCATCGCTTGCGCAGCTAAAATATCTTTCGCTACTTCAAGGTCAATCTTTTCAGAGCTTGCCTCAAGTTGCGCACCTACCGCTTTAAGCCCAGCAAGAACTTCCTCCAAGGTGCCAGAGATTTCACTCGTTACTTTCTGCCCGAGTATCTTTCTGACAGCGCCGACTGCTATTCCAGGGGAAACACCAATTCCAGAGTATTGCGACATCTTCGCTCGTTACTCGTCGTGGTTAGTCAAAATAATTGCAACAAGATCGGCAAGAACTTGCGCAGAGTTTTCACCATCGGCTACGTTAACTTCAACTGCATCACCATTTTTTACCCCGAGTGATAACACAGAAAGTAACGACGCAGCGTTAACTGCCTTTGCGCCTGGTCGCCCAATTGTTACTGCAACACCAGAGGCACTTGCCGCCTTTACCAATAAGGACGCCGGACGTGCATGCAATCCAACTTTACTGGCAACGGTAACTACTTGGCTTGGCATGTGGGTAACTTTACAGGCTATTCATTCTCAAGAATAGTTCGGCTAGCATCGGGATTCTTATTCACGCGAACTTTGATTTCGGAGACCTGTTCAAATGTAGGAATTGAAGTACCAGGCAAAGGCACTGAAGCGGCCGACCAAGCAACTGCAGTTTCCAGCGCGCCTTCATCTGCACCTGATGCCAAAAAGATTCCTAACAAGATGTCACCTGCGCCAACTGGATTTCCTTGCATTTTATTGACCGATTCGCAATGAATACTTCCCGAGTCAGTAATCAGCAAAGCTCCATCTGAACCCAAACTGCATAAAACGGATGAGACACCTGCGGAGATCACTTCTTGTGCGCCATCAATAACATCCTTGATTGTCAGCAATTGACGACCAATAAGTTCGGATAGCTCACTTTGATTGGGCTTAATTAAATCAACAACCCCTGCAGTCAGGGCAGCTTTGAGTTCAGCGCCCGATGTATCGACAGCTACAAAGGCTCCTTTTTCTTTAGCAACTTGCGCAAGATCTCGATACGTTGTTGCAGCTAATCCAGGATTGAGGCGGCCGGCAAAAGCTACCCAAGAGTTTTTGAGATTAAGGGCTGCAAGAGAGTTCTTCACTTCCTGCAACTCCTTCTCGCTCAATGCAGCACCGGGTTCATTTATCTTGGTAATCTGGCCTTCAGAATCAATAATCGTCATGTTGCTTCTGACTACACCAGATGTATGAATGATGGTGTGGCTAAGACTTTCGCTATCAAAGCTCTTCTTCAGCCAATTCAAACCTAGATCTCCGCACGCCAAAATTGCGACGGTATCCGAACCAAGCGCATGTACAGCTCGCGAGAGGTTCACACCTTTCCCACCAGGGTCTAACGAGACCGAATTAGCTCGATTTATTCGCCCAACTTGCAATGATGAAAGTTTAATCGTGCGGTCAATGCTCGGATTCAAAGTTACTGAAATAACTCTCTTTCTCATGGCGCTCTAAACTTTCGGCTTTCGAAACCAAGACCGCAAATAGTCATACCCCGTTGTAATTGTCAAAATTATCGCTACTGAAATAAAAGCTACTCGGAACCATTCAAGCCACGAGGGTAAGGGGAGCATAAAAAATCCGACTCCAAAGCTCTGCGTGAACGTCTTGAGCTTTCCACCTTTGCTCGCAGGAATTACACCGCCTTTGATTACTAAGATTCTAAAAATTGTGATTCCAATTTCGCGAGTAAGAATCAGTATCGTGATCCACCACGGGAATCGACCTTGAATAGAAAGTGAGATCATCGCTGCGCCTATGAGCGCTTTATCAGCTACCGGATCTAGGAAAGTTCCCAGTGGAGTTATTCGGTTTGCTTGTCTAGCCCATTTTCCATCAAGGATATCTGTGAGCCCCAGTACGAAAAATATTGTCCACGCACATATTTGATACTTCGAATTGGTTCCACCATCAAGAAATAGAACATAGACACCCAATGGAATAAAGAAGATGCGAGTAAGAGTCAGAGAATTGGGGGTAATAAATGGCGGAACTTTCATCGAGCTTCTGCCACCAAGTCTGCTCCCATGGAATCAATAACAACTGCATCAATATATTGCCCAACTTTGAAGGATGTTCCAATAAATGATGTTGATCCATCAACTTCTGGCCCTTGATGCGCGGCGCGCCCCTCTTGCAACTCTTCATCTTCAATCAGCACGCGAACTTTTTCCCCGATGCGAGATGCTGCTCGGGCAGTGACCATTTCATCAGCCAATGAAGATAGAGCGCTGACTCGAGCTTGAATTACCTCTTCGGCAACTTTATCTTCCAGATTAAGCGCCTCGGTATTATCTTCATCTGAGTATCCAAATATTCCAACTGCATCGAGCTTTGCCGCAGATATAAAGTCAGCTAGGCCGTTGTAATCTTCTTCAGTTTCGCCAGGAAAGCCGACAATAAAGTTAGAGCGAATTCCAGCCTCGGGTGAGAGTGCGCGTATCTGTGTAATCAGATGAAGGAATTTTCCAGCATCTCCGAAGCGGCGCATTCGCCGTAACACTGTTGGGCTGGTGTGTTGGAATGAGAGATCAAAGTAGGGCGCGACTCTTTCAGTTTCAATCATCGCTTGCAGAAGCGTTGGTCGCATCTCTGCAGGTTGAAGGTAGGAAAGTCGCACTCGTTCTACGCCCGGAATATCTGCAAACTCCTGAAGAATCTTCTCCATCAATTGCAGGTCACCTAAATCTTTTCCGTAACTCGTTGTGTTTTCGCTGACCAGAAAGAGTTCGCTGACTCCGTTTTCTGCAAGCCACTTTCCTTCTTGCAATATTTCAGTGGGGCGGCGTGAGATAAAGGAACCTCTGAAATAAGGGATTGCGCAGAATGAGCAGCGTCTATCGCAACCAGATGCAATCTTGAGTGGTGCCCAAGGAGCCTTTCCAAGTCGCTTTCTAAAGAGTGATCCACCTGCACCAAGTGCTGATGTGTACTGATCATCTCGCGCCGCCGCACGCTCAACAGGAGCTATCGGCAAGAGTGCCCGGCGATCTCGTGGCACATGTGAAGTGTGAGATTTTCCGCTAATGATTGATTGCAGACGTTCTGAAATATCTTGATAATCATCAAAACCTAAAATTGCATCCGCTTCAGGAAGTGCCTCTGCCAACTCTTTTCCATAGCGTTCAGCCATGCAGCCAACGGCAACTACAGCACGGGTGGTTCCATGACCTTTCAAGGAATTTGCTTCAAGAAGTGCATCAACTGAATCCTTCTTTGCTGATTCAATAAATCCGCATGTATTAACGACTGCGACTTCTGCAGATTCAACATCATCAACAAGTGTCCAACCATCGGCTGCAAGTCGTCCTGCAAGTTCCTCGGAGTCGACTTCATTGCGTGCGCAGCCTAGAGTTACGATCGCAACGGTACGAGACATGAAGGTGATGCTACAGGGTTAGCGAAAAAACTGTTATTTAAAGGTACGTCTTACTTCTTGATTTTGCCCTCCGAGTGGCGGCAACAACTTTCCGTTATAAGTGACATCAATTCCAGCCGGATTACTGAGGTAAAGGCTAATTGACTTACTTCCCTTATAGGTTTTTACATCTCCCTGAAAGATTGATCCCTTAATAACGGATGTTCCATCAACTACAACATTGATAAATGAATTTCCTCGAACGGCTGAGAGCGAAAGGGTGACTTCTCCAGTTCCCTGCGATGCACTCGCTGCAGCAGTTGGAGTTGGTTGTGTACTTGGAGTCGCAGTTGCAGTTGGCGCTGCAGTTGCGGTTGGTTTTGTTGAAGCAACTACAGCTTTTGGATTGGCATCAGGTGATTGATTTGAGGAAATAATCTGAACTGTGCCAGCAATAACAAGTATCAAAACAGAAACTGCGGCAGGGATTTTCCAAGAGAGCGTCTTCTCTTCCTGAGGAATACTTGCAATATTATTTTCCACCAATAGGTCGTGAATAGCTCTCTGATCAAGAGAATGTTCTTCGTTATACATCTGAACAAAATGTTGTGGATCTAATCCAAGGCGCATAGCTATATTCTTCAAATGGCCTCTTGCATATGTATCGCCACCACAATGTTTAAAATTATTCGCTTCCATCTCAGTAATAAGACCGCCGCGAATACTTGTGGCATTTGCTAGCGTTTCAATGGATAGGCCAGCGTCTTCGCGTCGATCGCGTAGTTCGCTACCTGTGGTCATGGGACTCCAATGAGAAGATTTTCGAGTGCCCTAATTCTAAGTCAAACAAGGTCGCTAAAGGAACAAGGAGAAGAACTTTAGGTTAAATGACCCCTAAAGATACCTCTGAAATTAGTCGCCGAGTTAGTAATCGCGAAGGGTGGCAAGAACGGAATCGAGTTCATCTACCTTGACCATGACAGTGCGGGCTTTAGAACCTTCAGATGGACCAACGATTCCGCGAGACTCCATCAGATCCATAAGTCGACCAGCTTTTGCAAAACCAACTCGCAATTTTCGTTGCAACATCGAAGTCGATCCAAATTGAGTACCCACTACAAGTTCAACAGCTTGAATGAGGATTTCTAAATCGTCACCAATTTCCTTATCAAGATTCTTATTTGCTTGTGCAACTTGCGTGACATCCTCGCGGTAACGTGGTGAAAGTTGCTTCTTTACATGATTGGTTACTGCTTCAATTTCTCGCTCTGAAACATATGCGCCTTGAATTCTTATTGCTCTGCTTGCTCCCATAGGAATGAAGAGACCATCGCCTTGTCCTATCAACTTTTCAGCGCCAGGACTATCTAGGATTACACGGCTATCAGCAAGGGAAGATGTTGCAAATGAGAGACGAGACGGAACGTTTGCCTTAATAAGTCCGGTCACAACATCAACACTTGGACGTTGTGTTGCAAGTACTAAGTGGATACCCGCAGAGCGAGCAAGTTGGGTAATTCGTACAACAGATTCTTCTACTTCTCTTGCAGCTACCATCATCAAATCTGCCAACTCATCGATAATTACGAGTAGATATGGGTACGGCTCGACAACGCGATCAGAGCCAGGAGGTGCAACAACTTTTCCAGCACGCACAGCCTTATTGAAATCATCGATATGTCTAAATCCAAAGGTGGCTAAATCTTCGTAGCGAAGATCCATCTCGCGCACAACCCAAGTAAGCGCATCGGCTGCCTTCTTTGGATTTGTAATAATCGGAGTAATTAAGTGAGGGATACCTTCATAGGCTGTGAGTTCTACACGTTTTGGATCGATAAGAACTAAGCGGACATCATCGGGCGTTGCACGCATTAAAATTGAGGTAATCATCGCGTTAATCATGGAAGATTTACCTGCGCCAGTAGCACCTGCAACAAGCAAGTGCGGCATTTTCGCTAAGTTGGCACAGACAAAATTACCTTCAACATCCTTACCCAGTGCCACAAGCATGGGGTGATGATCTTGGCCTGCAACACTTGAACGCATGACATCGCCAAGTGCAACGATTTCTCGGTCAGCGTTGGGGATCTCAATACCTACTGCAGATTTGCCCGGAATAGGCGAAAGAATGCGCACTTCGCTACTTGCTACTGCATAAGAAATATTCTTTGACAGTGCAGTAATTCGCTCTACCTTTACTGCATTTCCAAGTTCAACCTCATAACGCGTAACCGTAGGCCCGCGCATAAAGCCAGTTACTTCTGCATCAATTTCAAATTGTTTAAATACTTCGGTAAGCGCTGCGACAACTGATTCGTTGGCCTTGCTCTTAGCCTTGGCGGCAGGTCCAACTTTCAGTAAATCCTGTGATGGAAGTTCATACTTAATATCACTAGTTAGAAGCAGTTGTTCCGGTCGCTTTTCGCTCTTTGGGGCTTCCACCAATTGGGCAACGAGCGGTATGCGAGGAATTTCGACGGTGAACTCTTCATCGAACTCTTCCTCATCAATTTCCTCATCTTCTTCGCTATTCCAAGCGACAACAGGAGATTCGAAGGGAGGAGTATCTGTGATTTCAAAATCAGATTCTTCTCGTGATGGCTTCTTCGACCAGAGCCACACAAGGATTACCTTTATCTTTGCTCCGACCTTCGAGATCGGAGTTGCGGAGATGATAAGTAATCCAAAGAAGAAGATCGCGACCAGAAGTGGGTATGCAAGAAGTGATGTCATCAACGCAACAAGAGGTTTTGCAACCCAATATCCGAGTTGCCCACCACCTGTGCGAATTGCTGTAGCCCCTGTTGGATTGAGGTAACCAAGGGAACCGTTCAGAAGGTGCGCCAATCCCGTGCTGCTCACCAGCAAAGTCAACGTTCCAATCGTGATACGACCGGTTACATGACTGTCATCGGGTTTTCTAAAAAGCCTAAATGCAAAGTAGAGCAAAATCAGTGGAGCTAATACGCCAACTCTTCCAAATGCGCCATAAAAGAGTGAATATAGATTTCGGCCAACATAGTTATCTGCTTTAAACCACGTTCCCGCGAAAGCGGAGAGTGAAAGAAGAAGAACTAGAAGTGCAGCACCATCGCGATGATGTTCTGGATCAAGATCTCGTGCACCACGTGCAACAAAACGAATTGCAGCACCAAGAGTCTTAGCAATGAATCGCCAGAATGCAGCTAGCCCGCGACCTAAAGAGGCGAGTACTGAGCCTCCTGTGATGCTTTTCTTTTTCTTAGCCACACATTCAATCTTAGGTGGAGGGTATTTTTCAGGGGCGTAGGCGCGCCGTCCTAGACCTCAACGACAACCGGAACAATCATCGGACGTCGACGATGCTTTTGTCCAACCCATCCCCCAATAGTTCGACGAACAACTTGTGAAAGTTGATGAGTTCCATTTACACCTTCTGCAACTGCGGCTGTAAGTGCTTTTTCAATCTGACCCTTTACTTCGTCGAAGAGAGCTTCATCTTCGTTAAAGCCACGTGCATGAATATCAGGACCTGCAACTATTTTTCCTGTCTGTGATTCGATGACAACAATTACTGAAATGAATCCTTCTTCACCCAATATACGTCGATCTTTCAATGAAGATTCGGTGATATCCCCGATGCTCTGTCCATCAACATAGACAAATCCGCACGGAACTGAACCAGATACTTCTGCATGATGATCGACAAGATCTACAACAATTCCATTTTCAATAATAAAAGTGTTCTCTCTAGGTACACCGGCTTCAATCGCTAATTCGGCATTTGCCTTTAAATGCCTCCATTCTCCATGCACCGGCATTACATACTTAGGCTTCACAATGTTGTAGCAATACAGGAGCTCACCCGCTGCAGCGTGGCCAGAGACGTGCACCATCGCATTTGCCTTATGAACTACTTTTGCGCCAAAACGTGTGAGTTCGTTGATAACTCTAAAGACTGAGTTCTCATTTCCCGGAATGAGCGATGAAGCCAAAATAACTGTGTCGCCATCACCAACTCGAATCTGATGGTCGCCATTTGCCATGCGCGACAGCGCTGCCATCGGTTCGCCCTGTGAGCCAGTACAGATAAGTACAACTCGATCATCATAATTATCTAAATCACGTGCATCGAAGAGAATTCCTGAGGGAACTTTTAGGTAGCCCATATCTTCGGCAATCTTCATATTTCGAATCATGGAGCGCCCAATAAATGCCACTCTTCGATCATGTAACGCTGCCGTATCAATAACTTGCTGTACTCGGTGAACGTGTGAACTAAATGAGGCAACTATTACGCGGCGCTTAGTTGAAGCAATCACGCGATTGAGCGCCGGCATAATTTCACGTTCTGATGGAGTAAATCCTGGAACATCCGCATTTGTGGAATCTACGAGGAAGAGATCTACTCCTTCTTCACCAAGACGAGCAAAAGTTCGTAGATCTGTGATGCGACCATCGAGAGGTAATTGATCCATCTTGAAGTCACCAGTGTGTAGCACGGTTCCGGCCTTGGTATGAATTGCAACAGCTAGCGCGTCAGGAATTGAATGATTCACTGCTACAAATTCAAGTTCGAATGGTCCGACATCTTCCTTTTCTCCCTCGTGTACTTCACGAGTAAGTGGAGAGATTCGATGCTCTTTACACTTTGCTGCAATCAGCGCAATTGTTAGCGGTGACCCATAGACAGGAATATCACCACGTTCACGCAGAAGATATGGAACGGCTCCAATATGATCTTCATGGCCGTGCGTGAGAAATATTCCTACAACATCTGCAAGGCGATCTCGAATATAACTAAAGTCAGGCAAAATTAAATCAATTCCTGGTTGATTATCTTCAGGAAAGAGAACGCCACAATCAACAATCAGTAACTTATTATTGAATTCATAGACGGTCATATTTCGACCAATTTCTGAGATTCCGCCAAGTGCAACGATACGAAGGCCCCCGGCAACTAACTTGCTCGGTGTTCCAAGGTTTGGATGGGGATGTTGTGTCATGCGTTGAGTTGTTGGCTAATTCTTAAGCACGACGCCGCCAGCAGTCAGATCTTTACGCAATTGTTCGATCTGTGCTTCGGTTGCATCAACGAGTGGCAAGCGTGTAGTTCCACCAGGTAGGCCCATGAGTGACATCGCTGCCTTGGTCAAAATTGCACCTTGCGTGCGGAAGGTTCCAGTAAATACTGGAAGAAGTTCTTGATGAATTTCAAGTGCGCGTGTGGCATTTCCTGCAAACCAAGCATCGAGCATCGCTTTGAGTTGCAATCCAACGGTATGTCCGCAGACAGAGACAAACCCCACTGCGCCAACGGATAAGAATGGCAAGTTGAGAATGTCATCGCCGGAGTAGACAGGAATTCCGCAGCGCTTAATCACCCAGGAAGTTGCCGCAATATTTCCCTTGGCATCTTTAAGAGCAACAATATTGTCGACCGTTTCAAAGAGTTTCACCATCGTGTCAGATTCAATCTCAACGCCCGTGCGGCCAGGAATGTCATACATCATGATGGGCAAATCTGTTGCTGCAGCAACTGCGCGGAAGTGCGCTTCAATTCCTGCTTGCGGTGGTTTGTTGTAATAAGGAGTAACAATCAGAATTCCGTCAGCGCCTGCTTCTTGAGATCGCTTTGCTTGCTCGACCGTATATGAAGTTTCGTTATCGCCAGCTCCAGAGAGAACTTGAATTTTTGATCCAACGACGCTCTTAACAACCTTGATGATCTCAAGTTTTTCAGAAGATTTCGTTGTTGGAGCTTCTCCAGTTGTTCCGTTGACTGCGATGCCATCATGTCCTGTATCAACAAGGTGTTGAGCGAGTTTTGCGACTCCATCCCAATCGATCGCCCCATCCTTATTGAAGGGGGTCACCATTGCGGTGATTAATCGACCAAAAGGTACTTGCGAACTCATCCGCGCATCTTATCGCTTAAGGCGCGATACGACCAGATTTTTCAAATGCGCCGTATGTTAGCGGCATCAATTTCGCGAATTCGGCTTCCATTTTCTCAGCGACCATCTCAATTTCGCGTTGAGGATAGCTTGGGAAATGCGATCCTTCACGTGAGGTGCGTAAAGATAAGAAATTCATTAGCGCACGTGCATTCATCGTGACATACATCGATGAATACGTTGCAACAGGCAGAACTGCTCGTGCAACTTCGCGAGCGACGCCTGCGTCTAACATCTTCTGGTACGAATCGTATGCAACAAGATAGGCATCTTTCATAGCTTTGACAGTTATCTCAAATTGTTCCGCCGTACCATCTTCAAAGGTGTATGCACCTGTTTTTCCCACCTGAATAAGTTTGCGCTCTTTAGACGGAATATAAAAGACTGGCTTCAATTCGCGATAACGACCAGATTCTTCGTTGTAAGAAGCGATGCGGTGGCGCATAAATTCGCGGAAGACAAATATTGGTGCCGATACAAAAAATGTCATTGAAGTGTGTTCGAAAGGTGAACCATGGCGTTCGCGTGCAAGATAGTTAATTAATCCGGCAGAACGAGCTGGATCTTCGCCGATCTCATCCATAGATTGCTCGCCCGCAGTCGAGACACGAGCAGCCCAAATAACATCAGCATCGCTGGCACTGGACTTGATGAGTTCTACAGATACATCATCTCTAAAAATAACTGTCTCGGACATGAGCGCACCTTATCCATCAACCCCCCTACTCTTTATGGATATCTAGGGCAGAATGTCCGCGTGTCCAGAGTGAACCGCGCCACCGTTACTCAAAGCCTGAGCGTCTCCTTCACTGTTGGCCTCTATGGCGTCGCCTTTGGCGCTGCAAGTATCGCTGCAGGATTTTCGCTGCTGCAAACTTGCTTACTCTCACTCCTTACTTTTTCTGGTGCATCACAATTCGCCGTCGTCGGAGTTATCGGCGCCGGAGGAAGTGCGCTCAGTGCAATAACGACAGCTTCATTGCTCGGTATCAGAAATATGTTGTATGCAATGCGCATGGCACCTATTCTCAAAGTGCGTGGCTTCACAAAAATCATTGCAGCTGAAGTGACTATCGATGAATCAACTGGTGTCGCAATCGGTCAAGAAAGCCTTGGCGCCGATGCTATGAAACACGGTTTCTGGCTTACAGGTATTGGCGTCTATATCTTCTGGAATTTCTTCACGGTCCTCGGCGCCCTTGGTGCACAAGCAATGGGAAATCCATCTTCATGGGGACTTGATGCTGCCGTACCTGCTGCATTTCTGGGACTTGTATGGCCGCGACTTATTGGAAACTTTGAGCGCGCTCTAGCCGCTTCATCATTGATTCTCGCTGTTGTCCTGAGTCCGATCCTTGGGGCAGGGCTGCCAATTATTTCAACGGCTCTGCTTGCCGTTGCATTTGGATGGAAGGCACGTAGATGAACGCGCTATGGATCAGCGTCTTAGGAACAGGTGCAATCGCATTTGGACTTAAGTATCTAGGGCACTCAATCCCAGAGAAGTATTTAACAAATCCCCGAATGCTACGAATTAATACTCTGATTCCGATTGCCTTATTGAGCGCCCTGGTAGGAGTTCAAACTATTGCCGAAAAAGGTAAATGGATTATTGATCAGCGCCTTGCTGGAGTTGCGGTAGCCCTAATTGCCTTGAGCCTTAAAGCTCCATACTTCGTTGTGGTGATATCTGCAGCGATAACTTCTGCAGTTATCTACAGAGTTAGATAATCCCCAAAGAAGTGAGCTTCGCCTTCAGATCATTATCTGATGGTTCGGTCAAATGGGTGCCATCAGAAAATACGATGACCGGAATTGATTGCGCTCCGCCATTTATTTCTTGAACCTTAGCCGCTGCTGAGTGATCTGCTTCGACATCGATATGGTTTACCTGAACATCGAGTTCTTCAAGAAGTCGCTTTGATCGGCGGCAATCTCCGCACCAATCTGCGCCGTACATTGTGATATCTGCTTTAGCCACGATTCCTCCAATTACATTAAGTTTTCAAGGCCGAATGTCAGCCCTGGATGTGAAACCACCTGACGTATGCCAAGAAGTACACCTGGCATAAAACCTACTCGGTCTATCGAGTCATGTCGTATCGAAAGTGTTTCGCCGATGCCGCCCAAGAGAACTTCTTGGTGCGCAACTAGCCCGCGAAGACGAACAGAGTGGACTGGAATATCTCCGACGGTTGCACCACATGCGCCATCAAGTGAAGAAGTCGTGGCATCTGGCATTGCGCCAAGCCCTGCCTCTTTTCGTGCCTTAGACATTAATTCGGCAGTGCGGGCCGCAGTTCCTGATGGAGCATCAACCTTATTTGGGTGATGAAGTTCAATAATTTCTGCAGATTCAAAATACTTTGCAGCTTTTGTCGCAAACTCCATCATCAGAACTGCGCCGATAGCAAAGTTCGGAGCAATGAGAACGCCAGATTTGGATGAAGCAAGGAGTGACTTAATTTGTGAAATACGTGCATCATCGAAGCCTGTAGTGCCGACAACTGCGCTGATATTGTTCTTGATAAGAAATTCTAGATTAGCCATTACAGAATCTGGTGTCGTGAAATCTAC